>Ga0265292_1000149_pt1 | contig 132325 bp, 111 predicted proteins | sample Munlanlewell296A_FD_189080 | JGI IMG/M metagenome (GOLD analysis project Ga0265292, IMG submission 189080) | Leachate microbial communities from a municipal landfill in Southern Ontario, Canada - Leachate well 296A | ecosystem: Engineered > Solid waste > Landfill > Unclassified | place... | reverse complement strand
CCGACGGATACCGGAAGTATAAGGTAGCCCTTCGACAGGTTCAGGGGGTATTTTTCTTTGAGGGATTTCGAAGGGATTAGAGTTCATGCTATCCGCAGTTTATGCTAATGAAGCCGCGGAATCAAATATATGCAGCTAACTCAAAGCTCAAAACTTAAAGTCACCAACACCAAAACTTAAAATTTTAAACTTTAAGCTTTGTACTGTTTCCCTCTTCCCAATTCCACAACGGCACGTGCGCCGCGAATCGGCCGCGGTAGTAATCGCGATTCAGGAGTTCGGTGGGCGACAGCGGGCGCTGTTCTTGGCCGAGCATCTTGTCGAATTCAGGCATGCTTTGGCGCGCTCGAGCCAAACGTTCGTGGATCGGCAGCTTGGCGAAGTCAGTCAATTCTTTGAGTTGCGCCGGATTCATCGAGACCGGTCCGTCTTTGGTCTCGGATGACGGCAGGATGGTGAAATGGCGTTCCACGATTTCCGCGCCCATGGCCAAAGCCGCTAGCGCCGCTTTTGATCCGTCTTGGGCCACTGAAGTGTGGTCGCTGAAACCGACCGACGGCGTAAAACCGCGCAGCCAATTCATGCGCCGCAGATGAAGCTCGTGGAGCGGCGTGGGATAAATCGTGATGCAATGCAAAAACGAGAACGAATGGTCTTTGAGCGCTTGCGCGGTGCGCGCAATCTCCCAATCGTAAGTCGAGCCGGTCGAGATGAACAGATGATCGAAACGCGCCGCCAAATCCTCGATCATGGGCAGCGAAGCGCAATCGTAACTCGCGACTTTGACGTCTTTCCAGCCCAGCTTGGCCATCTCCTCCACGCGATGACGCGAAAAAATGGTGGTCAACGGTTTGATCCCGACCCTGTTGCACTCTTCGACGAACCAAGCGTAATCATCCATGGTCAGATCCATGGGATGCAGCCGGTCGTATTCCGGCTGATACGGACGCTTGATGGTCTTGACCGTGCCATCGGGCAGAGTGACGCCGTTTTCGAATCTTTCGCGCTTGGTCAAATCAGCCGAAAAGATGGTTTGGATCTTGGCATAATCCGCGCCGTTGGCGTGCGCCGCCGCGATCATCTCGCCTAACAGCTTGCGGTCGCCTTTATGATTTTGGCAGAATTCTGCAATGATTATCGCCATATTGGCCTAACTTAACAGATACCGCGCCAAGTGTGAAGAGGCGCATGAGATGACTCGAGATTTGGCCTTTTAAACCGTTTTCACGGGAACTTTTATGATTACGAGCCGCGCGATTCCTTCGGCCGAATGCTGATGCGGCTGACCGGCCGGGATCCACAACCAATCGCCAGGGCGCAGCACTGTCTGGCTGCCGCCCTTGATTTCTTTAGCCTTCAGTTCGCGCGGATCTTCGGTGCCGTCGGCGAGTTTTTTGGTCCAAGGATCGACCAACTCGCCGCCATATGTGAAACGCACTTCACCCTCCAAGCAATACCACAGGTCGGCTTCGTGCATATGCACTTCGGCCTCATTCGCGACTTCACGGTCTTCCAAGATATTCAACGGGATTTTATTTTCCGCGGAAAAAGCCTTGAGCGGCTCCAACATGCGCTTACCTTGAGTTGAGGGGGTAGCCAAGGTCTGATCCAGGAGCGCTTTAGTGATTACGCAACATGACGGTAAGTTTTCCATATGCGTCAATTGAGCCATGCCCTCGCGCTTGAGTCAAACAAAAAACGCCCGCAAGGTCAGTGCCTTGCGGACGTGTGATTAGGAGTCGCCTCTGCCGCGGTCGGAGCTAGCCGACCCGACGCGCGACGAAGACGAAGAAGTAAGAACGGATCGGTTGAGCGAGAACCTCCGCGGACAAGTCGCGGCGCAGGAACTCGCGTACTTCGCCCGCCAGCGCCAGCTTGGTCTCAAACGGCAGGTTGACCTGGCCGAGCCACATGGGCAAGCGGACGAACACCCAGTCGAGCGTGCTGCACGAGAAGGTGGCCTCGACCATCTTGACCGCTTCGAGCCGCAGTCCGCATTCGTGGAACTGGAGCTCGAGCTTGCTGCGGTTGAAGATCGGCGAGGTGGTCGGCACCTTGCGTTCGATGCCATGACGCTCGTGCAGCAACCGATTGAGCTCGGTGTTGAGCGCGATGAAGACCGGATGCCGCACGTGGCAGGTCTGCTCGATGGCCGTGTCGATCTCCGGGTCATCGTCCAGCCGGACGAAGTCCTTGGGCTCGAGCAGGGTCAGCACTCCGCCATCCGCCAGCGCCCTGCGCAAGGGCATGACCGCGTCGCGGAACGCCTGCTGCACGGCTTCGGATTCGGGCACCCCCTGCTTCAGGTACTCGGCTTTGCGCTGGTTCATGGGCCAATGCAGGAAGTTGTTGCCGATGACGGCGTCGAACGGCGGCATGTTGCCGTTCGGAATCTCCAATGACGAACCGATGATCGGGGTGAGCTCCCCTCCGAGTCGTCGGAAGAGTCCGCCCCGATATTCGATCCGCATGTTCTGGAAGGCGCGCAGCGTGGGCTCGTAGTAGTCGCCCAACACCTCATTAGCGCTCTTGCCTTCGAGATAGGCGCGCAAATCGAGCTCACCCTCGATGATGGTCCTGAAAAGTTCGATGTGCTGCTCGGAACTGTCGATGGCCACGATGCGCGCCGGGCAATATCGCGCGATTGCCATGGTGGTCGTGCCGAAACCGCAACCGACATCGAGTACGCGCTTACCCTTCAGTCCGCCCGCCGCAGCCATGTCGGCGCAAGCGGCGGAAATTCGGGACTGATCGACGTACGATCCGTCGATCGGCACGCTGGCCGCATATACGATCGCAGCCGCGCCTTTGAAGACCTGACCCTTGGGGTCCATGCCCTGTGCCTGCTTCTCACTCATTCTCTTATCCTCCAGTCGTTGAAGCAACGTTGTCGCCTTCAGTGCCAAATGATGCACACCGTTCCAGCCACCATCAACCCGACGGCGACCAGACGCGTGCGGAAATCCTTGCGTTCGCCCAGGATGACATACGCCAGGATGAGCACCATGAGCGTCTCTGTCCGTTTGACCGTAGCTTGATAAGCCACGATAAGGTAACGGAAGGATGAATAGTACAGCGCAGCCGATGTGGCGTATAACAGACCTAGGCCGATTCCGCCCCAGGGCATGCCGCGCCGCAGCTCGAAGAATTGCTTCCCGAAACCGGTCAATCCCGCACGCGCGGTGTGGGCCACGGCGGAGAAGCTCATGACGCAGGCGATGGCCAAAAGCGGATTGCCGGCGCGCGCCGCCAAACCGTCATAGGTGATGGCCACGCAGCCGATGCAGGACGCGACCAAAGCGTAACGCACTCCCCGCAGTCGGCCCAAAGCAAGCCACGGCTCGAGGAATGCGCGCCAGCTCCAATGTCCCGCATACAGCTTGTCGACCAACGTCTGCACGTTGAGCGTGTATGTGCCCATGACGAGCAAGATGATTCCGATATACCCGAGGGTCGTCGGGACTTCCCCGGTGATGAGCCAGGACACCAGAACGACGACGGATGGCGTCGTGTCCCGGATCGGAATCACGAGCGAAACGTCGTCCTTGGTCTGCATGGCCTTGAAACCACAATAGCTGATCACGATGTTCAGCGTTCCGGTCATGGCTACGAACTTCCAGAATCCCGGCTGCACATCGGCCGCTTGGCCGCTCAAGAAGAAAGCGCTGAATAAAGCGATGGCCCCCACGATCATCGCGCTGCCGCTCACGACGCTTTCCGCCGGCCGATCGTCGTCCGATCGTCCGCGGGAAAATAACTTGCGTTGCGAGATGGCATAAAACGCCATGATGGTGGCACCGAGTATGGTCAATACCACCCCGAACCAAATCATTGTGAATGACCGACTTTCTCCCGCGGAAAAGCCCACGAGGCCCTGACTTAAGCACCATTCAGCACTTTTGTCAATCAAAAACCCCCTCTATTTCACGCTGGATTTGAGGGGGTCTTGAGCTAAACTTATTTTGCAGCCAGGCCCATTTTTTCCAGCCGTTTGGCCAGGACGACCCGCGCCACTTCGAAATCCACGGGGTCGTTGATGTCTACGGTGTTCTCGAACGGCACGATTTGGCCCAAAAAGCGTTTCCCGGTCATGGAATTCTGCTCCGAGATGGTCCGCGACCAGATGACCGAAAGATAGGCCAATGAGGCATAAGCCTTGGGCAGGGCTTGGCGCGGCAAGTTATACGGCTCCTTCATCCCGCTCACGCTTTCCGGGATGAACGGTGTGAGGTAATTATCAGCTCCCAAGGTGTAAGTCTTGAGCGGATGCAGCGGCGCTTCGGCTACGCAGCGCACGGAATCGGCTTCGGGATGCGCCAGCAACAAGTCGATGGCGGCTTCGATGTCTTCGGTTGTGCGCATGGGTCCGGTGGGACGCAAGTGCACGACCGCATCCGGCGTGACGCCTTCATGTTCTCCTAACCATTTCACGGCGTGGACGAAAACCGGTAAATCCGGCGTCAAATCCTCCGCCAACTCCGCCGGACGCATGAATGGAATCTCCGCGCCATATTCTTTGGCGATGGCGGCGATTTCTTCGTTATCCGTATCGCAAATCAGACGGTCGATGTTGCGCGCGCGTTTGGCCGCTTCGATGGTCCAAGCGATGAGCGGTTTGCCGCAGATCTCCTTGATGTTTTTTTTGGGGATGGATTTTGATCCGCCACGCGCGGTCACGATGGCGTAGACTTTCGGTTTGGCTTGTTCCATATTTTTTATTTAAGACCCAAACGTTCCACGGTTTGGATGAGCTTGTTAGCGAGAAAAATCTGCGTTTTTTCCAACGACTCTTCGGTCGTGCCGGCGATGTGCGGACTTAAGATGAGATTGCCGTGTGCACACGCATAACGGATGAGCGGATGATTTTGCATGCTGCCGTCGTTGACTTCGTTCGTCACCACGTCAAGACCCGCGCCGGCCAAGTGCCCGCTCTCCAACGCCGCCAAAAGATATTTTTCGTCGACGATCTTGCCGCGCGAGGTGTTGACCAGCCAGCTGCCGGGACGCATGGCGGCGAACTCTTTTTCGCCCACCAAATTCTCCGTCTCTTTGACCAAAGGCACATGGATGGTGACGATATCGGCGCGGGAAAACACATCCCCGAAACCAACGGGTTCAGCTCCTAAAGCGGCGATTTGTTCTGCCGGGACATTGGGATCGTACGCGACCACCTTCATGCCGAAACCCACGGCCATAGGGATCATCATTTTGCCCAAACGTCCGACGCCGAGCACGCCCAGGGTCTTGTCGCGCAACTCGCGGCCGCGCAACGGATCCTGCACCCACTCGCCGCGGCACGCCATGGCATGCGCCTGCGGCACGTGGCGGAACAAAGCCAGGAGCAAAGCAAAGGAATGTTCAGCCGTGGCATAAACCTGATTCAAGAATCCCACTTCGCCTTTCAAGCTCACTACTTCGATACCCAAATCCTTGGCCGCATCAAGATTTATATGATCCAAACCGGTCGTGGTCGTGCCTACGATCTTGAGTCCCGGTGTTGCCGCCATCAGATCGCGGGTGATTTTGTGCGCCAACCTGACCACCAAGATACTGACGTTTTTCTCGTTGATGATCTTGGGCAAATCGGCGGCGTGTTCTTTTTCCCACGTCACCTCGCCCAAATCCGCGAGACGTTTCAAAGCGGCGGCGGAATAGTCGCCAGGTTCGGCGACAAGGATATTTAGCGGCATACGGATAATTTATTGAATCTTGACTAAATTTATCTGGCTGCATCGGTACCCAACGCGTCGTAGTATACACCCAAGCATTGCAGCGAACTGGGGTGATGCAGATGCCAACCGTCGAAAAAGTATTTGACCTGCGACCCGGCGCACAATTGCGGCAAGTTCAGCGTCTCGAAGACCGGATGGTTGTTCATGATGAGCACGGCCTGCGCCTGCTTGAACACGTCCTCCAAAGGCAGCGGCTCAAAACCCTCTTGTCGCAATTCTTCGTGCGCGGCAAGGGGATCGAAACTCAAATATCTGCCGGTGAAGCCCCTGATGCGAAGTTCTTTAGCCAGATCCAACGCGGTCGAGCCGCGGATATCCGAAGTCTCCGGTTTGCCCTTGAAGGCCAGACCCAAAAATCCGAGGGTGACCTCCTCCGGTTTGAGGCCGCTTTTATCCATGAAAGCCGCGATCTTATCGGCGATGATGCCAGGGATGGATTTGTTGAGACGGCGCCCGTGGAAAGTCAGCGGCGCTTCCACGCCGGCGTTGACCGCGCTTTCGATCAGCAGGTACGGATCTTTGCGCAGACAGATGCCGCCCACGCCCGGCGAGGGTTTGGGGACGCGATCGCGCGGATAACCTTCGTTGGCGGCGTTGATGATGGTCTTGACCGGCAGTTGGAATTTATCGCACAGGATGGCGATCTGGTTGGAGAAGGCGAAGATCAAATCGCGGAAGCTGTTGTTGATGAGCTTGACCATCTCCGCGGCTTCGAGCGACGGCACGGTCACGATGGTCGGCGACATGGTACGGAAGAGACGCGCCCCTAAATCGGCGCTGCGGCTGTCCAACCCGCCTACGACTTGCGGCAGCGAGCGCAACTCCTCGAGCGCTTTGCCTTCAATGGTCCGTTCCGGCGCGAAGACCACGGAAAAATCGCGACCCGCGCGCAAATTAGTCGAAGCTTCGATGCGCGGGATGAAGATCTGGCGCGTCGTGCTCACCGGCACGGTCGAACGCAACACGATCAAATCGCCTGGCTTGAGTACCTTTGCGATATCATCCGCCGCCGAGGTCAAGGCTCCGTAATCCACGCGGTTCTGGACTTCGTCGAGCGGCGTGCCCACGCTCACGATATAGATATCCGCGACAGAACCCTCCAAGCTGCGCACGAAAGTCAGATTCTTGTTGGCGTGCCGTCCCAGCAAGGCCTGGAGATTTTTTTCATAAAAATGCGGTTCGCCCCGCTTCAGCGATTCGAGTATTTTCTCGTCGCGCTCCACGCCGATGACTTCGAAACCCACATCGGCCAAAGTCACCGCCAGGGTCAACCCGACGAATCCCAAGCCCATGACGCAAGCTTTTTGCGCCGAGACTTCGCTCATGCGCCATAATTCAAAAAACGACAAGATATCCACCGGTTTATTTTCGTGATCCACCACCACGATCCTGGCCAGGACCGTCGTATTCGGATCCATCTTGCCGTCCGGACCGCGTGCCGCGAGCTGCGTCGACACGTGGCGGATCATCTCGGCCGACGGTAAATTGGCCGGCACCGAGACGGGATTTTTATTCATGATATCCGAGACCGGCGCATCCAAGTCGCGATGCGACAAGACTGCGCGACGCATATCGCCGTCGGTCACCACGCCCAACAGCACATCCGCCGCGTCCACCACGAGCACGATGCCCGAAGGCGCCGGCTCAGGGAGCTGCCGCGTGGCCTCCTGGATCACCGTCATGACCGAGCGGATGCTCTGTTCCGGCCCGACGACGATTTGTCTGATGCGATTGCGCATAACGTCAAGGTTTACATTTACTTTACCCGCTTGTCAATGCTTTTCAAGCCTTCGCCTAATATGGCTTCGGCCAGTCGGGCAGCAGCTTTTCCGTCGATTTTGAAGCACAATTCATTCCGCAGTTTTTCCCGCCCTGCTTGACGCAGGCTGGGATCGCGTAGCATCGCTTGGACGGCCGTCAAAAGTTCTTGATCGTTAGCGACGTATTCGACTCCGCCCGTTTTCAGGACATCTTGATAAAACTCATGGATGTAGAGTTTGTCGGTCCAATCCACCCCTTTATCAGTGATGTAAGCGCTGTATCCCACATTGACGCAGGGTATGTCGAGGGCAGCGGAATCGAGCGACATCGTTGACCTGACGCAGACCACACAGGCCGCATGACGCATGAGGTTGGCGAAGCGGAGAATCTCTTCAATCGACGGATCCCACGCGTCATGGAAATAATTCACTACATTATGTTTATCGTCCACGACCACGCCAGGTAGATCGCGAAAGATCCCGAACGGGTTGTTTTTTACGTTGCCGAAATACGGACGGATGACGAGCGAGCAGCGTCCAAATTTACCCTCACGCATCCAATCCACCAATTTTTGGACCACCGGCAATTCATCTTTTGACCAAATGCCCTCGGAACCGTAGATGAGGTAAGGCTGCGTCGGATCCAAGCCGTGCTTGGCGCATGTTTCCTCGCGCGTCCAGATAGCTTCGGGTTTGACGAAATAATCGTAGAATGGAAAACCCACGACCTTCACCGCTGATTTGGGGAAGCGATGATATTTAAAGGCGCGCTCCGTGAGCTTTGGGTTCTGCGCCGCCAAGACATCCGGCATGACTTCAAGATTGAATTTGTCCAAAGCGTCCCAGCCTTTGGGCATGCCGACCGTGCGGATGCCGTGCCGTTTGGCTTCACGCATGAGGATGATGTCTTCCGTCGAAAGCAAAGAAAAAATCGCGACTGTTTCCGGATGATATTTTTCAAACAACGCATCGAATTCGCGTTTGCGGAAAAACTTCATCTCGCACCAATGCGACAGCGTGCGCAGGCAGCGCAGCTTGGACAAGGGCCAATAAAAGATGCAGGCGACTACATAACCCCAGCGGGAAAAACGTTTCATTTTCCCAGACCCGTAGACCATCATGACGCGCCGCGTCTCGGAAAACAGAAGGTTGCGCACGAAAGGTATCCAGATGCGGCGGCGAAAACGACCCTGCGTGATCTTGGGTACGGGCTCGACGATGACGCGCGGCCGCGTGAACTCTGCACGCAAAATATCCAGACCGTCCGGCGGCACCAAGATGACGATCTGCACGTCGGGATCCTCGAGCAGGCGCTCCAAGAGTCCGCTGCGCACCGTGTTGCGGGCGGTCAAGCCGCGTTGCACCAATAGAAAAATGTTTCGCATATCAAATTATTTTTTCCGCGGCCTGACGCTCAAGCGCTTCCGATCCCATAGGTTCCCATGTCCGATCGATGAACATGCGGAACCAGGCTTCCAGATTGAGCAGTTGCCAGATGAAGAATGAATTTTTAGGACTCTCTTCGGCGTAAAAAGCCTTGACCGCGCGTCCGATGCCGGCTTGGTCGAAGCATGGCCGCGAACGGAAGGATTCGGAACCGAGCACGGATTCCACCCAGGGACGCAGCGCTCCATGCAGCCAGTGCGTTTGCGGGGTGACGATATACCTCTTCGGCGTCGTGATGCGGTCTTGGGGCACCAGCCCTTTCAACGATTCGGCTAAAATTATCTTATCTCGGCTGCCTCGAACCTTGAGTCGGGACGGGAGCGCATAGGAAAATTCGACCAGACGATAGTCCAGATACGGGAGTCTGATCTCGCGCCCGTGCGACATGCTGATCCTGTCCTGAAAGCGCAATGCGCGAGGCAATTTGTCATGCGCCAGATTGCGATAGAGCTCGTTCGAGAGTTGCGACCCGAAAGGCTTGGGGTCAGGCGCCGGTGTGGCGTAAAGTTTTTGGTAGTCCGCTGGCAAGACGGACGAATACGACTGCTTGGTGAAATCCACGTGCCGCCCGCGTGCGCCGTGCACATATTTACGGAAATTCCCGAAGATGCTGCCATAACTCTCCCCTAACCTGGCGTGATAGCTGTGCCAATCCCAGAGCAGACGCGGAAACCTGCCGCTCCGATATTCATCCGCCCAATGAGCGTAGAAATAGATGGGATAACCCGAGATGCACTCCTCTACCCCGTGCCCTTCGAGCAACACCGTGACGCCGCGTTGCCGCGCCAACTCGTGCAGCTTGAAGAAACCCAGCTGCGGCACGCCACCGAACGGTTCATCTTGGTAATACAAAGTTTTCTCCAACAGACGCGGCACTTCGTTTGCGTCGAGGCAGCTGCGTTGCCAGGGATGGCGATAAAGAGCAGCCAGTTCCTTGGCGCCCGACGACTCGTCGAACTCCGGGACAGTGTAACCCGAAGTGAAGGCGGAGAGTTTGTCGCTCTCGGGCAAAGCCGCACGCAGATGCGCCACCAATCCACTTGAATCCAAACCGGACGACAAAGTCACGCCGACCGGCACGTCGCTGCGCAAGCGGAGCTTGATCGAATCTTGCAGGAGCTTTTTGTACTCTTCGATGATCTCACGCTCGTCTTTGGGCAAGACGGTCGCTGCTGCACGCTGCGCCAAATCCCAGTAGCGCTTGGGCGCCGGCTTTTCGCCCTGCTTCAAGATCACATGATGTCCGGCCGGCAATTTACGGATGCCGGAAAAAAAAGTCTCGTCAGTATGATCATACAGGCCGCGCGCCAGGTAGTCGGAAATACGTGCATGGTTCGGTTCAGCTTTCCAGCCCGCAGCCAAGAGGCCTTTGATCTCGGAGGCAAAAACGAATTCGCGTCCATCAAAGGTGTAATAAAAAGGCTTGATGCCCAAACGGTCGCGCGCGCAAAACAACGTCCGCTCTTGCGCATCGTACAAAGCGAACGCGAACATGCCATTGAAACGCTCAAGCGCAGCCGGACCCCATTCTTCAAACGCGTGCAAGATGACTTCCGTGTCGCTTTTGCTGACCCAACGATACTTCGTCTCGATCTCCGCCCGGATCTCAAGGTAATTATAAATTTCACCGTTGAACACAATGATGTATCTGCCATCGGCCGTGGTCATAGGCTGCCGACCGTCAGGCGAGAGATCGATTATCGACAGCCGGCGATGGGCCAAAGCCACATTCGGGCCGACAAAAACACCCTCGCCGTCAGGACCGCGATGGGCTAAAGAACGGCCCATTCGAGCCGCTCGTTCCCTGTCATTCGAGCCAAAAATGCCGGCTATGCCGCACATGAGTCTAAATTAACCGTTTTTCCTGACAAAAGCAACCACCGCCTGCGCCGTGCGCTCGACGGATTTGCCGTCCAACGGTTCGATGAAACCTTGGAGCAGCCGCTGGCGACCTTCGGAGTTGATGTCTTTATCCGCCAAACAGCGGTTCACGGCGCTGATTAACTCTTCCTCGCTCCCGGCCATGAGCGGCGCGCCGGTCTCACACACCGGACGATAATGTTCAAAATCGAAATAGCGCACCATGGATTCCTTTTTCGGTTTCAGGCCCGCGTAACCGTCGAAGGCCACATTGATTACGGGTTTTCCGGCCGCGGTCGCATCCAGCGTGATGGTGGAAAAAGTCGTCACCACGACGTCGGCATAGAGCAAAGTCGCGGCCAGCCTGGACCAATGCCTAAATGAGTAATCCGTCTGGTCGTAAAAGAATTCTCCGGCCTTATAATCCTGATCCAGCGCCAAATTCGGACGATCCTTGAATTGCAAGAAGCGTTCCAGATCATTCCTGAACCCGAAATGCGGACGCACTAAAAGCTGCGCGTTAGGTATGCGGCCGTCTTGGATGGCGCGCCACAGCATGTCGACGTAATCCGGATCGGCCTGGGACAGCTTGGCTTCCGAGGTGAAGGTCACGAGACGCTTCGCGGGATCCAATCCCAGGCTGGCGAAAAAATCCGCGCGCTCCGGTACGCCGTGATGATGGCGATAGATGTCGAATTGCGGGATGCCGGTGATGACCAACTGGTCGGCGCGATAATCGTCGAACTTGACCGCCTCGTCGTATTGATACTTGCTCCAGATGAGCAGCTGGTCAGGTTTTACGCGCAACGATTTCTTGGCCAGGTTATCCCAGCTCTTGGCCATGCCGAGCATGGGTATGCCTCTGGCTTGCGCGGCCTTAAGCAGATAACAATCCGGATCTTCGACCACGTTGGTCACGAAGACCGCCGACGGTTTGTATTTTTCGAACACCGGACCGTATTTTTTCTCGCGGCACACCGCACGATCGACCAGCCTGGCCAAACTGCGCAGGAACGGAAGCTTAGATAACGGTTTGAAGATCGCGCGATACATGTACAACTTGAACGGACTGGTCTCGGACGCGTCGAACACGCCAAAGTTGGCGATCATATCCGTCGTCGCGTTGTAGATGAGCAGACCCATCAAGCTGTTGAAGAATTGGTTGGTCTTGTTACGCGGCGGATCGTAGAGCGGCTCGAACCAAAGATTTTCGGCCGCGAACTCGCTCACGAATTCGGGCTGCGCGTAAGCCGGGGTAAAGATGACCAAACGCAAACCCTTGGCCAAGAGCTCTTGGATGATGCCGGTCTGGAAAAAATTCCGCGTTATGCCGCCGCGCGAAATCGAGATGAAGAGCGTCTCCATACTCAACCGACTTTCTTGTCCGCCATGATCTGCAACCAGCCCTCGCCGTGGTAGACGCGGTTCCAGAATTTTTCGTAATCGTAGCGCTCGAACTTTACGCGCCACAGCTTCTCGAAACCCGCGGCCTCGAACCACTGGCGCACTTCAGCCTCGGTATAGCGATGCGAGTACGGCGTATAGACGTCATCCAACAGGTTGTAGCGTTTGTTCGGCGGGAAGCCGAGGAATTTGAAGACGGCCAGCGTGACGCGATGCGGGATGAACCGGCCGACCGTAGCGCGCGCCACGTCGTAGATCATCCATTTGATTCCGCCCGAACCGTACATCGAGAGGAAGATGCGTCCGCCAGGTTTGGTCACCCTGACCAATTCAGCGAAGCCGAGCTTCGGTTCAGGACAGAGCAAAAGGACTCCGGAACTGATGACGTAATCGAAATATCCGTCTTGGAACGGCAGATCCAAAGCCGATGCGCGCATGAGCTCGACGTTGTTCAGCTCTTTGAACCAGCGTCGGCCGCGTCCCGCCGCCAAACCGCGCTCATTGATATCCACGCCGATGGCTTTAACCGCGCCCAAGCGTCCCAAAGCCGTGACGAATCTCCCCTGCCCGCAACCCACGTCCAAACAGACTTTGTCTTTGAACCAATCGAGCGGAACGCCCCACTTCTGCTGGCGCATGGGAAAAAGTTCGACCGATTCTTCGAAGCGCTTCTCGTCGTAGGCCGAGAATAAATCGTCGTAGATGCCCCCCGTCTCGCTTTCGATTTCAGACGGGACAAAATTCCACTCGGGTCGCACTGGTATCTTCAGAATGGGTGTTTCGTTCATATGTTCGCAAAATCAAAGTTTGACTAGGACGTAAGCGATTTTTCTGGAGAGCAGTTTGCCCAACAGAGTCTTGCCGGAGAATACGATTTTCCGATTGAACAACTTAATATAACCGATGGAACAACACTTGCGTTTGATTATGACCTTACCCGACCATAATTTCAGAAATAAACTTTTGGAAAACCAAGCTACATGCCAATTATTCACCGAATAATTGTCGACGTCGCCGGTAAACAGAAATTTGAGCCGATTGATCAAACTAAGCGAATTCGGCAAACCGACCACGATCAATGCTCCTGGCTTCGCCACCCGCAACATCTCGCGCGCGCAGTGCCAGGGATTCTCAAGATGTTCCAAAGTCTGAATGCATAAAACCACATCTGCCGAATCGGATGCGATAGGCAACTCGTCAAGCGATAGGTTCTTTTCGTGGAATTCACGCAAGTAACCGAAATTCCCTGCCTGAAAAAAATTACAGATATCCACGCCCACTAAATTCGTATAACCTGCTGCGGCCAGCCGCCTCTCGGTTTCACCGCTGCCGCATCCCAAATCCACTATCAAGCTGTCTTTGGCCAAGGGAGCGACAAGTTCTTCCAAGATGCCGTCACGCAAGAACCAGCTGGTGTGGGTTTTCCATTCATACTTGATTTCATTGAAATGCGCCTTCATCTCGTCTTGCGGAATATATTTCATTTCAGAGCGCGGCACATGAACATATGATTTTTTATCCGCGTAGAATTGCAGCCAACCCTCACCGTACATGAAGCGTGACCAGAGCTTGGCGTAATCATAGCGTTCGAACTTAAGACGTCTGACGTTCTCATATCCGGCATCCGCTAGCCATTTGAGGATTTCTCTCTGCGTGAACCTGGCGCAATACGGCACGTACAGGTTGTCCATGTAGTTGTAACGCTTGTTGGCCGGTACGCCGAGCGCTTTCCAAAACGCCTCCATCCAAGCGAACGGCACGATGCGCGCGATCAAGCGCCCGATGTCGTTGACCATCCAAAACAAACCGCCGCGGCCGTAGACCGAAAGAAAAAGTTTACCGCCCGGTTTGAGCACGCGCGTGAGTTCGTCGAAACCTTTCTTCGGGTTTGGCGTATGATGGATCACGCCAGATGACACGACGTAGTCGAAAGAAGCGTTCGCGACGGGCAGTTCCAAAACCGAACCGAGGCGCGCCAAAGCGACGTTCGAGAGGCCACGCGATCGTAATCTGGCGTTGGCCGCGTCGACCGCCGGCTGGCTGATGTCGATGCCCGTGACTTGGCTCGCACCCAAACGCGCCAAAGCGACCAAGTAACGGCCGCCGCCGCAGCCCGCATCCAAGCAGCTTTTGCTTTTGAACCATTCGAGGTCTATGCCCCAGTGCTTATGCCGCGTCTCGAACAATGCCGCCGACTCATCGAATTTCTGTTCGTCGTACGCCGTGAACAGCGATCCATACAGCGCGCCAGTGGTCTTTTCGTACATGGTCTCTTTATTCGCCATAGGAGGGATAAATAAGCAATAAACAATAATCAATATCCAATTTCGGTGACTGATCGGTTAATGGTTATTGTTTATTGATTATTGGTGATTGGTTATTGCTCATCGATTCCAGGGGATATTAATACATCAAGACCCGTAAAGCAAGCTTCTAACCCCGCGAAAGCTTGGTTTTTAGCTTGAGATGGATGAACTCACCGAAGCGGCGCAGAAATTCGCGGTCGGTCTTATCGAACACGAACAGATCACGGAAGCTGAAAGTCGTGATGGCGTGTTTTTTCCTCAAGCGGCGTTCGCGCAAGTAAGCGATGATGGTTCCCGAGATATGGTTTTCCAGCACCGCGCCGTAAAGTCCCATGAGCCAAATCAACAGCGGAGCCAGCGTCAAAGACGAGAGCATGCCGAAAAACGACAGCCCAAGCATATATTTCTGTTCGTTCCTGGCATACATGAACGGCCCGTGGCTCACGGTCGCGGCCACCAGGAGTTGGGTCCAGACCATGAGATAAAAGACTGGAATGGCCGGCAGATATTTGGGGACGAAGATGCCGATGCCTATCGGGGCGACGATCATCGAGAGCGGAATGAGCGCCGCGGCCAGCCAAAACGAATATTTGGACATGCGCCGCGCAGTGAAGCTGCTGGCCGCTGCCTCGGGACTCAAGCGCGCCATGATGGGATAAAGTATCTGTCGAAATGGAGTCATCTGGCTAACCAGTGAATTCATGATCGAGACGAATGAGTAGACGGCGACTGCCTCGAGGCCCAGGATGAACCCGACGATCCACATGCCTACCCCGGACAACAGGCTACCGATCTGCATGCGGATGATTTCCCAAAAACCTTTGGTTCGGATGAACTGCCAATAATCTTTCAACGAGCGTACGAAGTGCCGCTCCCGACCCAGCGTCCCGCGCACGATGCCCAAGGTAAAAAACGAGGCGATGAGCTTAGCCGCCACGTAAGACCAGATGACCGTCGAGATATCGATGCGGTCGGTCAGATACAAGCCGATGACCACGCACAAGCGCACGGAATTCTCGATCACGTTAGCTTTGGCGTAACGCGTGAACAGCTCGCGCATCTGCAACAGCATATCCGCCAACCAACGGATGTTGACGACCCAAATCCAGGCGATGAGCGGGATGAAAAATTGTTCCAAAAGATCGCGATACTTGTCGCCCAACAGCGTCCTGCCGAAAATCAGCGCAATCGTGATCGCGACCAGGATCGCGAATTTCACGTAGACGAAACCGCGCAGCGTATGCGCAAACTCTTCTGCTTTGCCTTCGCCGCGCGCGCGGGCGCCGTTCGACGACAAGAGGTCATCCAAGCCCAAACCGCTCAAAGCCAAGACCGGTCCCGAAATGGACAGCGCCAAACTCACCACGCCGTAATCATGCAGCGACAAACGCTGCAGGACCAGGACATAACTGCCGAAGGACAAAACTTTAAGCATCGCACGAGAAGCCGTGATTACCACCGAGCCCGTGGCGATGCTGGAAAAGACATTCTTCATACGGCTTGCATGATTTTTTCCGCTCGGCTGCGCCAGGTCTGCCGGCTCACTCTCGTCCATCCGGCTTCGACTTTGCCGGGTTCGTCGCGCAAGGCTTGGTCGATTCCGCGGGCCAGCGCTTGCGGATCATCGGGAACGACGTAAATCACTTCCGTCTCGTTGACTAGTTCGCGGATGCTCGGTAGATCGCTCGCGACGAGCGGCCGTCTGGCGGCCAGATATTCCCACAGTTTGATGGGCGAAGTCGTGTATAGCGAATGCCAATACTTGGCGGAGTTGGGCAACACATAACAATCCGCGGCCGCCATGTAAAGCATGAGTTTTTCATGCGCCACGTGCGGCACCAGCGTCACTTTATCCAATGCGTGTTCTGTGAGATACGTCTGCAAGTGGGCATGATCTTCAGGCGTTCCGCCCACCATCACGATCTGTACGTCGGCGGGCAAAAACTTCGAGGCCTCGGCCAAGACGTAAACGCCTTTCCAAGCGTACAGATGTCCGGTGTAGAGGACGTATTTTTTGTTTTCACTCCAGCCTAAGGATTTTTTCGACTCGGCCTTATCCGGCATGTCGCGATACGGCACAAGGTCTATGGCGTTAGGCAAAGAAATTATTTTTGCCCTGCGCTTGCCCCAGCGTTTCTCTATCTCGCGTTTTTTCCATTCGTTGGTCGTGACGATGAAATCAAGCACGCGCGCCAATCTTTTATGCAGCCAAAAAAAACGCGGCGTGATGTCATGCACCTCGAAAGCACGCGTCCAATCCGTTCGCCTCAAGACATGAGCCAAAAATTGGTCGCGTGTGAAGGCCAAAGCTTTTCCCGGCGGCTGCGTTTTGGCCCAACGCCGCACGGCGCGCAAAAAAGAAATCTCGGTCAAGATGAACGCCGGCAGACGCGGCAGCCAGGCGATGGCCAAAGCATCGAACACCGGCAAGCGCGTAATCTTGAAATCGACTTTCAACTTATAAAACTCTTGCGCCGTTTGAGTGATGGTATTGCGTCTGTCGGGAATGACCAGCTCGACCTCGTGCCCAAGTTCAGCAAAAGCCTCGCACATCTTGGCGATCTGCCAGCCATGCGCTTTTTCCGTGGGAAACCGAGCCTCGGTGATGTAGTTGATTTTCATGCGGGGAAACAAGAAGCTGGGGGACTTGAATCTGGAATCTAGAAGCTAGAATCTTGAATTCTAGCTTCCAACTTCCAGCTTCTAGATTCTAGCTTCCAGCTTCTTTCTTGCCAAAACTCATCATAACAGTTTGCCCGAGATTTTGAAGTCCTGGCAGGCGCGCGAGGTTGGAATCGACAGCGTGGATCAATCCGTTCGAAAACCAGAAGCGCGGCACGCCGTACAGGTGCAGCGGCGGGAAAAGCGTGGTGGCGCGGCTGGATTCGAAGATGAAACCGGCTTGCTCGCATTTTTTGCGCCACTCGCGCACCGGCAACTCGTGCGCATGATCATCCGGATGCCATGCGATTTTGGCCGTTCGCGCTTTACCGAAATGGCGCAGCCAAGACAAAGTCTCCACGAATCTGTCATGCATAGCCGGAAAAGTCATGAGCATCTTTCCGCCCGGCTTGAGCAAGCGCCGCGCTTCAGCCAACAGCCGCTCCGGATGCTCCACGTGCTCGATGATGTCGATGGCCAAGATGACGTCGTATGACGCATCCGACAACGGAATCTGTTCCACGTTGGTCTGGATGAAATCAAGGTTGTTCAAACCTAAAGCTTGGGACAAGGCGCGGGATTTTTCGAGACGCTGCGTTTGGATATCCAAACATGTCATGTGCGCAAAGCGTCCGGCGTAAATCGCGATCTGCGGACCGTCGCCGCAACCGATGTTCAAGACGCGCTCGTCGCCGCGCAACGGAAAAAATTCCGGATACACCCGGCTGCTCAAAAGCTTACCCGCGAGAGACGCGAATTCAGGCGGTAGGCGGTTTATAGCCAGATCCTTTGACATATTGTTTGAACCGCTCCTGCATGATGAGCAGATAATATCGGATGAAACGCCATTCGTATCTCCAGGGCATGACAGCGCCGGTGCGGCCGTATCTGATCGCGTAATACATCCAGACCAGCAGCGACTTGACGGCCAAAAAAATATTCTTGGCCAAAGTCTGCGCCAAGCGGCGCAAAGTCGAGCGCCCGGTCTGGTCTTTGGTGAAAGCCAGGGATAAATAATACCTGTCGCGCGCACGATATTTTTCCGCTGACTCCCACGGAATCAACAAGGAGCCGCGCAGATCGACCAGCTTGACGCCCGGGTCTAACTTGAAATGTTCATGCACACGTTTTTTCTCTGCCCAATGCGCAGTCCGCCGATCCACCGAGCGGATGCTCCAGTCCGGCAAGAACGGACTATATTTGATGATCTGGCCCTCAATCACCGGCACGCGCGACACGCGGAAAGCGCTGAACTCGTCGGCTGACGCGAGGCGTCTGAATTCCGTCTTGAGTTCAGGATCCGCCAATTCATCGGAGTCGATGTACATCACGCGGTCGAACTTGGCCAGCTCGAACGATCTTTTGCGTACCTGGGTAAAATCGCTGATTTTGCCTGGCGCATCGGATTGTTTTTCGATGCGCGCCCCGAAACTCCGTGCGATCTCCAAAGTCCCATCCGTACTGCCCCCATCCAAGACCAGGATATCCTCGAACTCCGCTACCGATTCCAAAGCCTTGGCGACCGTCGCCGCGTTATTATAAGTAAGCATGGTCGCGCTAGCTTGAATCTTGTCGGACATATCAACTTTGCGGCTTACGGCCGATAGCAAAAATCAGGTCGCCCATGTCAGGCGAGATGAGCGAGACGCCCTGCAAGAGCAGGCGGTGCCACAGCTTAGGCATCTTCAACTGACGCCAAGAAAAATAGGTGGGACGCGAATAAACTTTTATCCCGCCGAAGCCGGACCAGGCGAGCATCCGGCGGCATTCAGGCACCGTGAACTCCCTGATGTGTCCCGTGAACTGCGCCGCCTGCTTGAAATAATCCTGGATGTCCCAGTTGGGCGAACGGCCGAAGATAAAACGTACGCGCTTCAGCAACATGGCGAGATTGGGCGTGGTGAAGACGAAGCGTCCGCCGGGCTTCAAAACGCGCCGCACTTCTTGGAACAGTTGCTTGTGGATGCCATGGATGTGTTCGATGACCGCGTTGCACACCACGACGTCAAAGGTGCCGTCGGCAAAGGGCAATCTCTCGGCCAAATCATGCGGCAAGAGGCTCACGTTGTTGTTTTTCCACACGGCGCTCGCCTGCTCAAAATCCTGCAGCGAGAGGCGGAATGGGCTGTCGTGGGTTTCGGGGAAGACGAATTTATCCAAACCCTGCGCCTGCGCGCCGAGTTTGCCTAAAGCCACGAGCAGCACGCCGATCGACGAACCGAGCTCAAGCACCTTCTTGTCCCGCAATCCTCCCGTCCTATCCAGCAACTCCAAAGTCTGCGCTAAGCGGCGCGCTTCGGATCTTTCGCTTTGCGCTAATTTCCCCAGCTCTGCAAAAGCTTGGTCCAGGGCGGCGGAATAGGGATTTACGGCCATTATTTTTCGTATTCAATCCAGGCGGTCTGCCCGAAACGGTAAGCGATCCAAGTCTTGATGAAGCGCGGCAGGAATTTGCCTAAGGGCAAACGCCGCGTGGGTAAGCTGTCGCAGACTTCAGGTCGGTCGTAGATCTTGACCGAGCGGCTCTTGAAGATCGAGAACATTTTGTCGAACTCCTCGGGCGTGAAGAACTTGGTCAGCATATTACCGCCCACATCGGCGCCGTCGGTGTAACGGTTGGCCAACTGCTGCGGTTTCAGCTTGAGCAGCTTGCCTTGCAGGATGCCTTTGCCGAACCACAACGCCCAGCGCCAATGGATGGAATTTTTGTTGTACATCATAGCGCCGCCTTTGCCGCCGGGTACGAGCACACGGCGAATCTCGCGGATGGCGCCTTCGGTGTCGGGCGTGTGCATGAGACAGCCCCAGGCCATGACGTAATCGAAAGATTCGTCGGGGAACGGCAGATGTTCGGCGTCGGCTTCGAGCACGGTCGCCTGCAAACCGTAAAGCGCCAATCTCTTTTTGGTCAGCTCGACGGCGTTAGGCGTGAGGTCGATGGCCGTGACGATTGCGCCGGCGCGCGCAAATTGCTCCGTGGTCCAACCTGTGCCGCAGGCGATATCCAACACACGCTTGCCTTTGAGCGCTTTATAATCCACCAAATTCGACAACAGCGGATAGCGCGTATGCGCCCAGGGTGACATCCACTTCATGACCTTGCGATCCACGTTGCGGAAAAATTCCCACGAGCCTTCTTCGTCCACGCTCAAAAGATAAGCGAACGGGTGGTCGTTCCACCAAGTCCTGACTTTAGATTTCAATTCTGGGTTCTGCATATGGGCAAGATATTAATCGGAAATGCGGAATTATTCAATCCCCGGCGTCATGAAACGACGAAACCAAACTTGGAAAGTCATAGCTGACCAAATACGGTTCAGACCGTATTTTTTCTTGGTCAAATGGTCTTCCAAATCGCGGCGCACGGCGTTCAGGTCAAGATATTCCGCGCTCGCCGGACAATAACCGTCGGACAAGACTTCGCGCGCGAACGGCAGCATATCGCCGCGCAGCCACTTGGCGGCCGGCGAAAAAAAGCCCTGCTTCTTGGCCGCGAGCACGTGCGGCGGCAACAGGTCGCGCATGGCGTCGAGCATGATCTTTTTGCCTTGGCCGCGACGATTCAATTTCCACCGCGAAGGCAGACGGAAAGCGAAGCGCACCAGCTCAAGATCCAACAGCGGCACACGTTCTTCCAAACCATGCGCCATGGTCAATTTGTCGCTGCGGATGAGCGATTCGTCGGGCAGCCAAGTCTGGATGTCGGTGGCCAAGAATTGATTAGTGAAGTCGCGCCACAAGCTCGCGAAATACGGAGCGAACGCCGCATCGCCGGCAGCAGGCTGCCGCGACTCGGGACGGATGTAATCCATGGCCTCGGGCATTTTTTGTCCGATGAAACCGAAGAAGCGCCCCAAACCTTGGGCCAGTTCGACTTTATCCGCCAAACCGCCGCGTCCCGTCGCCTGTTCGATCAAACCCAACAACCAAGCCGGACGCAACGCCGCCGGAATGGCGCGCACGCGATCGACGAAAGCGGAGAGCCAGTAGCGATCATAACCCGCGAAGAGTTCGTCGCCGCCATCGCCGCCCAAAGCCACGGTGATCTGCGGTTTGGCGAAACGCGCCAAGACGAAAGTGGACGGCTGGATGTGATTCGAGACCGGCTCGTCCATGTGCCAAACGCAATCCTCGAACACGGCCGCCGCATCGCGGCCGGACAGCGTCACCTCGTGATGTTCGGTCGAGAAAAAATCCGCCGTGCGCCGCGCCAGCTCCGCGTCTGAATTATATTTTTCAGCTTCAGCCGTCGCCGCGTAACCCACGGAAAAAGTCTTGATCGTACCCGAAGGCTGTATCTGCCGCATGGCCGCCAGCACGCTCGACGAATCCACTCCGCCGGACAAAAACACCCCGAGCGGCCGATCGGAGACGAGTTGTCGCTTGACCGCTTGGAGCAACAGCCGCCGCACTTCTTGCGTCGCGCTAGTTTTATCTTTTAAATACTCCCCTTCTCCCCACGCCCACCAGCGCTTGATCTCGATTTTTCCGTCGCGGAGTTTGAGCAGATGCCCGGGCTGCAATTTTTTTATGCCGGCGAACATGCTGCGCGGCCCCGGCACATACAGGAAACGAAAATACAGGTTAAGCGCTTCAGGATCTATTCCGCGCGACACGCCGTGCGCCAAGATGCCTTTGACCTCCGAAGAAAAAATCAGCTTATTGCCTTGCTCAAGATAATACAGCGGCTTGATGCCGAGCGGATCGCGCGCCAGCAGCAAGCGGCTTTCCGACTGATCCCACACAGCCAAAGCGAAGATGCCGTTCAAACGCGGCAACATCGCCTCGCCCCAACGCGCAAAAGCTTTGAGCAAGACTTCCGTGTCGCTGTGCGAGATGAATTTCTCGCCCACTGCTTCGAGCTCTTGGCGCAGCTCGCGATAATTATAGATTTCGCCGTTGAAGACGACGGTAAAGCGCCCGTCCGGCGTGGTCATAGGCTGGCGACCGGCTGGCGAGAGGTCGATGATGGACAAACGGTTATGCGCCAGCGAAATCTGCGAGGTCTCGAAAAAACCCTCGTCGTCGGGACCACGATGCTTGGTCGCGGCGTGCATCCGATGCAGCGCGGCGGCGTCTTGAAAATTAAATCCGTTTAGACCGCACATGGGAGAAAGTTCAAAGTTTAAAGTTTAAAACTTAAAGTCAGGTGAAATGTCATGCTGAACGAGTTGCGCCTTTTTCATGCTTTTGACTTGTTTGGTCGCTAGTTGCTAGTTACTTGTTGCTAGTTGCTTGTTGCTAGTTACTCGTTCTATTTCCCCGCTCGTATATACACCGCCATCTTTTCTACCAAACTCTTCAAACTATGTTTATCCATGACCATGCGACGCAGTTCTTCGCGCGGGTTCAAAGTCATGCCGCGGATATATTCCGCGACTTTTTCCGGCGTCTCGTCCGCGGGCGCCGTGGGATAACCGATGGCCGCGGCTTGATCGCGCGCCATGACCGGCGTGAGTCCGCAATACATGCCTTCGAGCACGCTCTTGTCTATCGTCTTGGGCACCATGTTCACCATCACGCGAAAACGCGGATAGACTTTGCGCAACTCGGGCATGGGCACCGAACCCATGAACTTGACGCGTCCCGCGAGTTTGGGCGATTCGATGAGCCGTTTCATCTCTTGCTCATATTGCACATCGTCACCGGGATCCTGCGGCCGACCGTAATGGGTCAAGGTATATTCCGCCGGCAAGAGTTCGAGCGCGCGCAGCACCAAATCCAGGCGCTTGGAACGCGAGATGCGATGCACAGCCAAAAGATGATTCGCGGGTTCGCGCTCGCTTTCCAGCGCTTCCGGCACGTCCCAAAACGCGGTGTCGATGCCGTGTCCCGTCACGGTCTTGCGCGGGTCGTTATCGTAATGCGGCAAGCTGCCTTGCATGGCGCAAAAAAATCTTTTGACCATACGTCCGCCGAGCTTGAGCGAAACGGGTTGGGTGTAATGCGTGAACCAAAGATAAGTCGGGATGCGTTTGAGCCACCACCACCAGCATCCGGCGCCGAGCCAGCGCGCGCTCATGTGCACGAAGACGCGGTCGTAATCCAGCGTCATGATCAATTTTTGGAACCGCAGCACCGAACGCCAGCGCGGCAGACCTTCTTCCTTGCCCAAAGAATAGACCGGCAGGTCGAGCGTGTTCTCGCCTTTTTGCATGCAGATGACTTGCACCTCAAAACCCGCTTCGGCAAAAGCTTTTGCCCACAGGCTAGTGAAAGCGAAATCGTCATCCTTGATGTTGATTTTCGGCGTGATGAACAAAAGTTTCTGTTTCTCCATAAGGGTAGTCCTTCGACCACAAAAAATGTGGCGCAGCAAGTTCAGGGACTATTTTTCACATCTTCACTGATCAAGATTTCCGCGATGCGTTCGGCGGCATGGCCGTCCCACAGTTCCGGCAGCTGCGCGGCTTTCCAATTACCGGCCAGGATCTTATCCAGCGCAGCCAAAAGCGCGGCGCGGTCGTGGCCCACGATTTCATTCGTGCCATGCGTGACGGTCGATGGCCGTTCGGTCTCGGTGCGCAGGGTCAGACACGGCACGCCTAAAGCCGTGGCCTCTTCCTGCAAACCTCCGGAATCAGTCAGGATGCAAGCCGCATTTTTTTCCAACGCCAGCATGTCGATGTAACCGATCGGCTCGATGAGCTTGAAGTCGGCGGAACCCTTGAGCCCAAGCGCCGCGAGCTTGGCCGTGGTGCGCGGATGCACGGGAAAAACGAGCGGAATTTTCTGCGCGGCTTGCTCAAGCGACCCCCATAACTGCGGCAAGACAGCTGGGTCATCCACGTTCTCCGGACGGTGTAAGGTCACGACTCCGTATTTGCGCGCTTCGAGCTTCAACTTGGACAAGATATCCGTCTCGTCAGCCAATTTTTCCATGCGGCGCAGCGTGTCGATCATCACGTTGCCGACATAATGCACTTGCCCCATGACCTTCTCATCCGCCAGATGCTTGAGCCCCGACGGTTCGGACACGAAGAGCAGCTTGGAATAATGATCGGCAATCATACGGTTCAATTCCTCCGGCATACGCCAATTGAAACTGCGCAGGCCTGCTTCCACATGCACGACCGGCACGCCGGCCACAATCCCAGCCATGGCTCCGGCGGCGGTCGAAGTCACGTCGCCCACGGTCACGAGACAATCAAAATTTCCGGAGCGCAAGATGGGCAACAGGCCGTCCACGATTTTTTTGGTCATCTCTTGTCGCTCGCCCGAACCGACGTTCAAATTGAAATCCGGATCCGGGATGCCTAATTCACGAAAAAAAATCTCTGACATGGCAGAATCATAATGCTGGCCCGTGTGCACGAGTTTGAGTTCAGCTCTCCGGTCTTTGAGAGCTTTATAAATCGGCGCGATCTTGATGAAATTCGGTCGCGCGCCGACCAGCAATAAAAAACGCTGCATACCCCGTTAAAAGTCTGGAGAAAAAGTTGAATTATTGATGAGTGAGGCGAAGCCGGAATCCATTAATCAGTTTGATTATCCGCGCAATGCGCTGGACTTCTAACGGGGCATAGCGATGTCTGCCTAAAACCTAACATATTTCAGGCTTTAGGGCTAGGCGGGGTCAGTAAGTGTGCATTTCCTAAAACGGTGGACAAAATAAGAGAGTGTCATTCTTGAGGCCGTCTGACGGCCGAAGAATCTTCAGATTCCTTAAGGTATAGGAAGATCCTTCGCTTCGCTCGAGGATGACATTTGTTTTTATATTTTCTGGCTACCGTCTACCGTCTACCGTCTACAAGCTAGCTATAAAAAATCGCCCCGCGAAAATTAATTCGCGGGGCAAGCGGTCACGAGACGGCGTTAACCTTTTCGATGTCCGTCTCGGGTGGAGCGAAGAACGTAGCTTCGAACTCCTTGCGCAGCTCATGCCACTTGGCGTCGCCTTGAGGCGTGAACTCCTCGGCTTCACGGATCTCCGGCCAGCGCTCCTCGGGGAACTTGCAGTACATCACGAAGCACCTGCGCAGGCGCTTCATGTCTTCGCCGCTCATGTAGGGCGGAGGCATGTGCAGCACCGAGTCGTCGCTGTTGGTAGGGCAGATGGTGTCGGGATGCAGGTATCCCCTTTCGACCGCCATCTCGCGCAACCCCGTGCCATGGAACGGCACGAAGATGGAACACGACATAGTGTCGCTTGCGACTTGCCGATTGAGCCGGATGGTGTCGAAAGCGAGTTCGCGCGTCTCGTCGGGGAACCCGATCATGTTATTGACCGAGAACTCCACGCCCAGCGCGCCCAGGATCTTCATGCGCTTGACCACGGCTTCGTTGCGATAGTCGCGCTTCACGATCTCGCGCCGGAACGCCTCGTTGCCGTGCTCGATGCCGAAGCCCATGCGATTGACGCCCGCGTCCTTGAGCAGCTGGATGCGCTGTTCGGTCACCGTCTCGGGCCGCGACTGACACCAAAACGGCAACTTGAATTCGCTGTACATCTCGCAGAATGCCGCGAGCTCCTTGTCCGTCCACGAAAAGAAAGTGTCGGCCCAGAAGAAGAAGTACTCCGCCTTCCAGACGTCGCGGCACCACACGATCTCCTCGCGCACCTTGTCAAGCGTCTTCTTGCCGAAGAAACGCTGTCCCGCCGACTTGTACAAGCGGCTTTGCGCCGGCGAGTTGCAATAAGAGCAGGTGAACGGACAGCCTCGATGCGTCTCGATGGGGAAGATGCGCCAGATCTTGCCGGCCATGGGCCGATAGAAGCGGCCGTCGGGGAAGATCGAGAAGTCGGGCAGCGGATTCGCGTTTTTGTCGGTGAGTGGCGCGATGCCGTTGCGCACGATTGCGCCCTGCTTGTCGCGCACCCACAGGCCGGGGATGTCCGCGTAGTCTTGCCCGCGGCTCAGGCGCCGGCACAGCTCGCGGAACACGTCCTCGCCCTCGCCCACGCACAGCATGTCAATCTCTTTCCAGCGCAGCGCGAGTTCGGGCGCGAACGTCGCGAAGACGCCGCCCAAGACGACCGGGGTGTCCAGATCGTCCACGTGCTGCAGCAGGTTGATGGTCATCGGGAACATGTTCTCGGTGGCCGTCACGGCGATGAGGTCGGGATTGAAGGCCTCGGCCAACCGACGGAAATCGTCGTAGGCGCTCGTCGTCTTGCGCTCGCGTTCCAGCATGGGGAACGGCCGCACGTTCAGGTTGGCCATCTTGGTGCGCTCGGCGGAAACCAGCTTGCGGCGCGCGCCGTCGGCGTCCACGAACTCGGTCTCGACATCGTAGTCGGTGGAGTCGAAAAGCGCGCCTTCGAATCCTTCTTGCTTGAGGATCGCCGAAAAGATGGCGATCGAAGTCGGCGGCATCTGCTCCGATTGGATATTGGGATACAGCAGCAGAACTTTCATCATCTAGCTCCCTTGGAAAAGAACTGGTAATAATTACCTCAAAATACTAAAATTGTCAAACGTGATACCGTAGCGTTTATGCGCAAACCAGGAGCTTATATCGTCAAACAAGGCAGCGTGGGCGTAAAGCCTTACGTCATGGCCTATAAGCATTATTTCCCCGTCCGGCCGACGCCATCCGCGGTCGTGGTTTTTATCCACGGCGGCGGACATGCTTCAAGGGTTTGGGCAGAGACACCCGACGGCCGTCCGGGTTGGGCGCCGATTTTCGCCGCGCAGGGACGCGAGGTCGTGACCCTGGATTGGGCCTGCGCCTCACGCGAGTTTCCGTGCAGCGACGCCGCGCTATGTCGTCTGACGCAAAGCAAGAATATGACCTTGATCGCGAAGGTGGTCGCCTGCGAAATACCGTCGACACGCAAGATCGTTTTTTTCGGTTGGAGCATGGGCGGCCCGCAAGCCTTCAAACTCGCCGCCGATATCTTGCCGCGGCGCACTGCGGCTATCTTGGGCTATGCCGCCACCGGACCGCTGAATTTTTTCAAACCCAAATCCAACGCACCTAAACTCGACCTGACGAAACCATACGTGATTTCGAATCAAGCTTTGGACAAACTTTGGGATTCGCCTTTTCTCGCGGATAAGTGGAAAGCCGTCTACAAAAAAAGATACGTCATGCCGTATGCGCCGCGCATGGCCGCCATCCAGTCCAAAGATCCACGGGTCAAACGTGAATGGCCATCGCTGACCATCAAACGTCCGCGCAACATCCCGCCCGTGCTTTTGGTCAACGGCCTGCGCGACACGGGACATGCGCCGGAGAAAGAAAAAATCTTCGCCGCTTGGATCCGCCAGACGCAAAAAGACGCCACTTTCAAATTCCTCCGCGACTTCTCGCATCTCGGCATGCTCGCCCGCGGCAACGAGCGCATCGCAAAAATCTATCTCGATTGGCTCAAGCGCCGCGGAATTTAAGTTGAACTTAAGTGAACTTAAGTGAACTTAAGTGTGCATTTCCTAAAAACCCGCGGCCGCGGGTTTTTAGGAAATGCACTTTTTCTAAATTTGTTACGCCCTACTTCTTCGCCACCACGATTCCGTACGTCGTCATGTCGTGGATGACTTTTTTACGTTTGATAATCAAGTCCAAATAACGTCTCACCAAGTCCATTGCTTCTTGCCATTTTTTGTCGCTGATATTTCCCCAAAAAGATCGTCCGGCGTCGATGTAATCAACGTAAGGTTGTGAGCTCTTGAGCTTCATCGTGCTCTTGAGCGACGTGATGCGCAGGTCTTTCCACTTCTTGCCCATTTGGGATTTTATGTTCTCCAAATTCACGTACTTCTCGGGATCGATGAAAAAGTTGATGCCTAGCAGCTTGGCGATCTTCGGCCGCAGCGCCCTTTGCACCATCCGGGTTTTTTTGCCGGTCAACACGATAGCCAGCCTGCCGCCGGTTTTCAGCACCCGGCGACATTCTTTGATCGCGTTCTTGTGGTCCGGGATGTTGTGCAAGACGTGCTTCAGGATGACGATATCGAAAGTATCGTCCGGAAAATGCAATTTGCGCGCATCGCCCTGCGCATATTTGATCTTGGTTTTTTGCTTGCGGTCAGCTTGGATGCCGGGTTTCAGGATACCTTCCGCGATTTCCACGCCAAAAAGTTCGCCGACATGTTTTTTTTTCGTCCGGATATCGCGCAGCAACGACCCATTGCCGCAACCCACGTCCAAGATTTTTTCCTTGCCCTTGAGCTTGAGCCGCTTGATGAGCTCGGTGTTCAAATCGATCTTAGGCCGCGAATAATCGGCGAACGCTCTGCGCTTCAGCAGGTTGGTCTCCGAAGTGTAATTTTTATGTCCGATGGCACCAATGACTTTCATACTCTGCGAAATAAATACGAATTATTTTAGGCGGTTATAATAACATTAATTGTTCAAGTCCGTCGATTCAAGGCTCTAGAGGATGAAGGCTCACGCGAAACACAAACCCCCAGGTCGCCAAGCCAGCGGTCACGCGCATTCCCGAACACACCCGCGCCACCCGAAGCGGCATGACCTACATTCACAGAGATCCCATCCGAGGAGCGGACATCAGACCAGTGATATTCGTTTGCGAGGATACGTTCACCCTTGCCTTTGCCGTTGAGACGCTCGGTCGCGATCAAGTGAAGGGCAGTGGCATAGAGCATCTGGAACGGTTCAGGGCGATACAAGCTGTCATGAGGGATATCTAGCTTCTTGGCGTATTCCTCGATGGCGAATTCTTGGGTGTCTTGATGGGTGTAAGCATCTCCGAGTTTGTGATGATGGCATTTGTCTTTCGAACCGGGGATGGTCTGTTTGGTGATGAGCTTCCATTCGTAGTTCAAGCCGAACTTCGTGAAGAAGTCCTCGTTCTTGTACCAATCGGTGTCGAGCAGAAATTTGCCTAAGACGAATTTATCGTATTCAGCTTGGATCAATTCGTTCATGCGTTCCCCGGTGAGCGGCTTGCCGTCTTTGTCCGCCACGAAGAGGACAAGCATCTCTTCGACGCCGGTCTTCTCTTTGATTTCTTTGGATTTCTCAAGATCGTCTGGTGTGTATGGGATTGGTGGGACTTTGGAGATATCGACGAAACCTTGTCCTAGCATGGCTTCGACGTCTTCGATGCCGTGGACGTTCTCGCGACCTAGGATCTCGATTGCTTCCTGCGGGCTGACCGATTCGATTTCATTCTTCTCGACAGCTTTCTGGAAGGCTTTGAACAGATCCGCGACTTTACGTGCATCTTGAGCAGATAACTTCTTGTTCTCTTTAAGCTCTTCGAAGTTCTTGGCTCCGTATTTGGCGTAAATGGCTTTTATCTGCGTCGCCAGGTTGTCAGCGTGCTTCCTAACGTGAGTCGGCAAATCCTGCCGACGGATGTGGGAGGCGGTGAGATTCGGGGCGGATTCGAAGGGGTTGGCGGGCATGGTTTTATTTCGAGGCAGAAGTCTTCGCGAGATAGTTTACAAGCAAATCAAGCCAAGCGCGACCAAGCGGCGACTTGTTCCAGCGCTGTTTCCGTTTGCGTTTTGCTCGTGTACGTCCCGCTTGGCTGCGGGCTGGCACAGGCGGCTTCCATCTCGCCCGCGATTTTTGCCGGATCCTCGAGTCCAAGCGGCACGATTTGCGCGCCGATGGTCCGGGCGCAGCCTGTATCTGTCATGAGCACCGGCACTCCGGCAAGCTGCGCTTCGACCGCCGCGACTCCCCAACCTTCGTGTTTCGAAAGCAAGACGAACAAGGCGGCGCGTTCCAGATACGGCAGTGGGTCAGCTGCGCCGGGAAGTTTGACGACGTGCATGATGTCCAAAGACAAAATGAGACGTTCCAAAGCCGCGCGTTGCGGTCCATCGCCCACGATGGTCAGACGCGCTGCGCTGTGGCGTTTGCGGAATTCCGCGAAACTGCGGATCAGCACATCGAATCTTTTCACCGTGGCCAAGCGTCCCACGGACACGATGCTGTACGCTTCCGGCTGTCGCCTCGCGTATTTGAACTTTTCTTCAGCCGCGATGGGCAGAAAATATGTTTTATCTTTAAGTCCCGCAGCGGCTAGCTTGTCTTGGCTCTTTGGACTCACCGTGCGTATGGCAGCGGCGCGCCGCGCCAAAAACCAAGCCAGCCGGCTGCGCAAAAACCAAAGCGGCTCATCAGCCGGTTCACCGTCGAAGAATCCGCCGTGGTCTTGGATTTCGAATTTGGTATTGTATTTGCGCCCGAGGCGATAGGCAATCCAACCGAGTTCAAACGGGTCTTGTGCCGTAATCAAATCGAACTTCGAGCTGCGGACTGCGCTCTGCGCCAGGCGATACAATCGGGACCACTTTGAAAAAAATCCTCCACCTAAACTTTTGACCCTTAATCCCCTGTCTTCCCATCTGGCTTCGCGCTGCGCCGCGACGCAAACTGAAATTTCCGCGCCCGCATCCCGCAAAAGGCGCCAACGCCGGGCCGTTGCCGAACCAGAATCCAATCCGGACTTGTCGCGTGATAACATCAAGATGCGCATATTTTTTGCATCGCCGAAAGATAAGCTTGAGCCGCGGCTTCAAAAGTCGCGGACACGATCGACTCGCCGCGCGGCGGAATCTCGAGCAAGGCTTTGCTCCAAGCGACTTTATCCAAATATGGCAGCACCGTCACGAGGCGCGGAAAAAGTTCCTGTGTTTCCGGGTTGCCGCCTTGGTCGCTGACGAAACTAGGCAGACCCACGCTCGCCGCTTCAACCACGACATGTGAAAAACCTTCATAACCTGAAGGCAAGATGAACACATCCGCGGCCTGGAACCATTCACCGGCAGCCGCGTGCTCAATCCGATCCAAAAATCTTACGCGCTCCGCGACGCCGCGTTCTTGCGCCAGTTTTTTCCAGTCTTCAAGACACGGTCCGTCGCCGCCGATGACTAAAAGGCAGTCCTGCGGCAAGTCGCGCAAGGCTTCGATGATGAAATCCAGATTTTTCCACGGTACCAAGCGTCCGACGTAAAACAAAACCTTTTTCCCTTCCACTCCGAACTTGCGCCGCAGTTCATCGCGTGGCGTCGCGACTTCGAACGGCCTGACCGTGTTGTAGATGACTTGGATTTTTTCCTCCGACACTCCCCAAGCGGCTACGATTTTTTTGAGATAACGACTGGGCACGATGACGCTTTTGGCGCGCTTCACGCTCCAACGCTCGATTTTTTCCAAGCGGCCAATCTTGCCGGCGTGCCGACGGCGCACGAATTCGTCCAAGAGTTCAAGATTTTTCCCGCCGCTTTGGCGATAGATTTCCCAGGCGTAATCACCCACGATCTTCATCAGCCTTGGTTTGCGGGCCAAAATCGCAGCCAGCGTCCCCGGCAAACCTTCGGACACCGAGCCTTGCAAAAACACGACGTCGCTCCGGCGCGCCAGACTGAAACACGCGAACGCATACCTTAGATAGCGCAATGCAGCTCCGCCCTGCCGAGTCACGGTTCGAACCTCCCAACCCTCGCCTTTCACGCTCGCGGCGTCGGCGTAACACAAAACCGTCGGCGTATGCCCGAGGCGTTTGGCTTCACGCGCCAACTCGCGCGAAAAAGTCGCCGGTCCTCCGATGTCCGGCGGATAGATGCCGGTCGCGATGAGTATCTTCATACGCGTTCCGCCACGGCTACCGTGGACCAAAAAGCGGCGTCGAGTTTTTTGGCCTCCAAGAGTTCGTTCATGCGCAATTCAAATTCCAGCCACGCCGTGACGGCTTCGTCCGACAGGCCGCCGCGCGCCGCCGCCTTCATGCCCGACAAGTTGAATTTTTTCAGGCTGACGAGTTTGCCGCCGCAACTTTGGATCAAGCGCTCCAAATCCGCGTCATTCACCTCCTTCATATACGATCCTTCGAAGCCAAGACGCGCCAAAAGCTGGCTCAACGGGACCATCAGGCGTTCTTTAAGGTTGTGCGAGCGGAAATGTCCGGCGTCGTAATTGAGATAAGCGCGGCCGCCCGGTTTGAGCAACTTGAGCGCGCTGCCCACGAATTTTTTCAGATCCGCCACATGTTCCAAAGCGGAAAAAGCCGTGACCGCGTCAAAACTACCCGCTCCTTCGGAAAAAATTTGGCCGTCCGCGACCTTGACCGTGGCGTTCGTCAACCCGGCAAAAGCTTTTTGCGCGCGAGCGATTTCTTTGGCGTCGGTATCGATCCCAAGATAGGTGACGTTGGCGTGAGCGCGCAAAAAATCCGGCCACACCGAACCATAACCGCAGCCCAAATCACACACGCGGAATTGGCGGTCTAACGCCGACGCGTAGATCTGATCCAAGATCCACTGCTTGGCCGTGTTGCCTTTGGAGTATATTTTCATAACAGTCGAAAGTGAATTTGGAATATGGAATGTAGAATTTGGAATTCAGGTCTTCCACATTCCACATTCCATATTCACCTCATCAGATTCTGCAATATTGAGCCGATATTTTTAGCGATTCCTTCCCAACCGTACTTTTCTTTGACTAAAGCTGCGCCCTTCTCCACGAGCTTGGCGCGCAAACTCGATTCATTCACGATGCGCAAAGCGGCTCTGGCGATGGATTCGGGATCGCGCGGCTGGCACATCACACCGGTTTCTCCGTCGGTAAGGAAATCGGGAATGCCGCCGACTGGCGTGCCGATGATGGGCAATCCGACGGCCATGGCTTCGAGGAAGGAATTACCCAAACCTTCGGACAGCGAAGCGCGCACGAAGATATCGCCGCTATGCAGGATCTCCGGCAGTTCGGCGTGTCCGCGTTGGCCCAAAAATTTCACTCGCTCGCTCAAACCTTTTTGTTGCGTAAGCACGCGCAGCTTGTCGCCGTCTTCTCCGCTTCCGGCGATGAGCGCTTTGTATTGAGGAGGCAGGAAGAGCAAACTACGAATCAAATCGTCGACACCGTTCTTGAGCGACAAACGCGAGGCGGTGACCAAGATGATGTCGTCCGGCGCAAAACCAAAACCTCGGCGCAACTCCGCGCGTTTTTCCGGCGTGATGGGTCGCGTAAAATTTACGATGTCTACGCCGTTGGGCACGATCTGCGGCGTACCTTTGAAGCCCATGCGCGTCGCCCACTCGCCCAAAAAACGGCTGATGGCCTGCACCGCATCGGCGCGCCTGAAGACGCGTTGATGCAAAAATTCCAACTTGCCCGCGCGCTTGGCGTAATGCTCGAGCGGATCGCCTTCCTGCAAAGTGAGCAGGAACTTGGTGCGCGGCTTGAACCAGGTGTAGACCAGCGCCGTAAAACCGCCGTAGCTCGCCATGAGCGACCAGATGCCGTCCGCTTTGCCTAAACGCAACGCGCGCCAAACGCCTAGGAAAGGCAAAAGGAACTTATCGTACGGCTTACCGAAGCCCACGCGATGCACCGTCACATTGCCGATTTTTTCGCTCGTCGCGAGTCCCGGTTGGATTTTTGCGCAGACCAAATCAAAACTCCAGTCCGGCAAACGGTCCGTCACTTCCTTCAACGCCACTTCCGCGCCGCCGACCAAAGGGAAGTAAGTGGTGGCGAAAATGATGACATGATGCATAAATAATCAATCACCAATAATCAATCACCAAACGACTGAATAAGGAATCGAAATTGATTATTGGTTATTGGATATTGTTTATTGATTATTCGGTTCCTCATATCACGCCTTTAAAATACTCGATGGTTTTTTCAAGTCCTTGGCGCAACGAAATTTTGGGTTCCCATCCAAGCTTGTCTTTGGCTAGTGAGATATTTGCCTGGCGTTGCTTCGGATCGTGTTCAAGTGCGGGAAGGTGGATGATCTTGGAGGCCGAACCCGTCATCTCGACCACCAACTTGGCCAATTCTTGGATAGTGAATTCGCCGGGGTTGCCGATATTCACCGGCCCGGTGAAATTTTCCGTCTGCATCATGCGCAACATGCCTGCGATCAGATCGTCGACGTACTGGAACGAGCGCGTGTAGCTGCCGTCGCCATATACCGTGATGTCTTCGCCGCGCAAGGCTTGCAGGATGAAGTTCGAGACCACGCGGCCGTCGTTCTTGGCCATGCGCGGGCCATAGGTGTTGAAGATGCGGATGACTTTTATATCCACTCCGTATTCGCGATGATAATCGAAACACAGCGTCTCGGCGCAACGTTTACCTTCGTCGTAACACGCGCGACGTGAAATCGGATTGACGTTGCCCCAATAACTTTCGGTCTGCGGATGTTCCAGCGGATCGCCGTAGACTTCGGAGGTCGAAGCTTGCAGGATGCGCGCGCCGGTCGCCTTGGCCAAATCCAAAGTATTGATCATGCCGAGCACATTGGTGCGCACGGTCTCGACCGGATCATGCTGGTAATGCACGGGTGACGCCGGACAAGCCAAGTTGAAGATCCAATCCACTTTAGCGGTGATGGGCTTTTGCACGTCGTTCTCAAGGAAGCTGAAGTTAGGGCTAGCCATGAGATGCTCTATATTCTTTTTCGAACCGGTGAACAGATTATCCAGGCAGATGACTTCATGGCCGTCTGCCATAAGCCGATCGCATAAATGCGACCCCACGAATCCGGCTCCTCCAGTGACTAGAACCTTGCGCATAATAATCAATAACCAATAAACAATAATCAATATTTAATCAGAATCTTCACTGGGAGCGGTCTTTTTATTGATGATTGCTGAAAAAATCTTCAGTAATTCTTGGGCTTCATTATATAAAAAGTCATAGCCCTCGGGTATTTCACCAGCATTTGACTCTTTTATCAAGCGTAACCAATAAATGAACTCTTTTGTTTCTTTACGGCTTATCTTCAACCTCATCAAAAAATCTTTATCGCTTAAAGACTCGTTGGCTTCTATATAATTAGCGCCCACTGACCCGGCTGCACGAATTGCTTGTTTTGCGTATTCAAAAGCAGCGAAATCTTTTTGCAAAAGCCTCAAAAATCGCGCTGCATTCAATGCAAATTGAAACGTCCTCTCTTCCAAATCAAATTCATGCATCATCTTTTATTTATTGATTATTGGTTATTGTTTATTGGTGATTCTCGAGCCACGTGGCGAGAGTCAAAAGCATCCACAAGCGGTTGCCGTGGTCGGAGCCGTGCGCGTTGCGCCGAATCAACTTCTCGACGGCCTTCAACTCGATGATTTGGGCGAGCGCGCCTTGGGGATTCAGACAGCGTTCTTTGAGCAACGATGCAAGCGGACCGCGGAACCAGTCGGCCAGCGGCACTTGGAAGCCGCGCTTGGGACGGTTGAGCACCGCGTCCGGCACTACGCCGTGCAGCGCTTTTTTGAGCAAGATTTTTTTGTGGCCGTTAGCGACCTTAAAATGCAGCGGCAGCGACAAAGCGAACTTGACCAGCTCTTGATCCAGAAAGGGCGCGCGCGCTTCCAGACCGAACCGCATGCTGGCGCGATCCATCTTGACGTTTAGGTCGTCGGGAAGATACGAGGTGAGATCGAATTGCAGCGCGGCTTCGAGGCTCGCCTCGCCGCCCATGCGCGCGGCGACAAATTCCACCGCGTCCGACGCTGCGGTGCGTTCCAAGAAATCTTGACGGCACAGCCGGTTGAGTCGCGTGGATCCAAAATACGAGCCGCAGAACAATTCGCCGTAAGCCGTCTCTGGCCTCAACTTTAGCGCGCGCACCGTCTCACTCATGCGCTCGAAACGCGGATCATGGAAAAGGTTTCCGTAATAATAGCTTAACGGCGGCGCCAGGACGTTCAAGAGCGGCGCGGCGAAGATGCGCAAAGCGCTTTCATACGCCGTGTAGCGGCGATATCCGCCAAAGAGTTCATCGCCGCCGTCGCCCGTGAGCACGACTTTGATTTCCCTGGCTGTCTCGCGCGACAGAAGCCACAACGGCAGCGCCGATGAATCGGCGTACGGCGCATCGTAATGCAGTACAAGCTCATCCAACAGCGCGGACAGATCTTGCGGCTTGGCTTCGAACTCGTAATGGTCGGTGCCGAAAGCTTTGACGATTTCTTTAGCTTCGGCGCGTTCATCCATCTTGAGACCCGGGAAACCCATGGTGAAAGTTTGGAACTTGCGGTCGATGTGGCGCACGGCGTATGCCACGGTAGCGGCGGAGTCGATGCCGCCGGACAGGAAAGCGCCGACCGAAACATCCGCGCTCAACAAGCGCAGCTTGACCGACTGTTCGAAAATCCGCTTGAACTCCTCGGCCGCCGCCGCCTCATCCCACTCACGCTTTGGCACTTGGTGCCAATCGTTGTACACCTGCACCCGCCAACCCGTGTCGTCGAGCAGGCCGAAAGTCCCAGGCAATAATTGTTTTACCTCCGCGAATCCGGTGAGCGGCGCCGGTACGTATTGCAGCCCCAGAAAAAGCCTGACCGCATCCCAATCCGGTTTGAGCGGCATGACTTGTGCCAAAGCTTTGAGCTCCGACGCAAAATAAAATTCTCCTTTGGGACCGAAGGCGTAGAAGAAAGGTTTTTTTCCGATTCTGTCGCGCGCCACGAAGAGCCGACGCCGCGGCGCGTCCCACAACGCCAAGGCGAACATGCCGCGGAACTTAGCCAGACAATCCGTGCCCCACGCTCGATAGGCTTCCAAGATGACCTCGCTGTCCGACTGCGTACGGAATTTTATGCCGCGCGCCTCGAGCTCGCTCCTGATCTCGCGATAATTGTAGACTTCGCCGTTGAACACCAGCTGGAGTTCACCTACGCGATCCGCCATGGGCTGCGCCGCCGCGGGACTCAAGTCGATGATAGCCAGGCGGCGATGGACCAACCCGATGCCCGGCCCGATGAAAATACCTTTGCCGTCAGGCCCGCGATGCGCGATGGCCGACGACATATTGTCCAACAAAAATTCCGGCGGTTGCGAACCGTCGCGTGTCTTGATGCCCGCGATACCGCACATAGATTAAAACTAGCAAAAGAGGACCTGCTTGACAACTGTAAGCATTGACTTAACAAGCCGTCGACGGACGATTGAAAAAATCAGCGCTTTCAGCTATTTTAACAGTAAACATGACAAGCCCACAATCAGTCAACGAGAACCAGCCAAACGCCAAACGCGCGCTGCTTTTGGTGACCCAAGCCGATTGGGGCGGCGTACAGTCTTTTTTGGTCAATTTCGCCGCCGGTCTGCGGGAGCAGGGCTGGGAAGTCTTGCTCGCGGCGGGCGGCACGGGTGAATTATTCGCCCGTGCGGCGGAAAAACATGTCGCGACCGAACAGCTGACGCAGGTTCGGCGCGAGATCGATCCGCTGCACGATCTTCGAGCCGTGCTGCAGATTCGCCGGTTGCTGAAAAAATTCAAACCAAACGCCGTGCATCTGAACAGCACCAAGATGGGTATCTTGGGCAGCTTGGCGGCGCTCGGACTCAAACCGCGGCCGCGCATCGTTTATCGCATCGGCGGGTGGGTCTTCCTCGAACCGCTGCCAACGTGGAAAAAATGGTTTTATCTCCAAACCGAAAAATTCACCGCACATTTCAAAGATGAAATCATCTGCGTTCATCCGGGCGACGCTGAACTCGCGGCGCGCCTCGGGATCAAGCCACGCGGAAAAATCCGCGTCGTGCCCAACGGTTTACCTGAACGATTCGAAGACAATTTACTTTCTCGCGTTGCGGCGCGAGCAGAACTCGGTCTATCCGCCGACGCGCTGGTCTTCGGCACGGTAGCCAATGCCTATGCGACCAAAGGCCTGCTCCCCTATCTTGACGCGTTGAAACCTTTGCATGACGAATCTCCGACGAGCAACTTCGTAATCGTAGGCGACGGTCCGCAGTTGGAAGAGTTGAAGCAAAAAAAGGAGCGGCTTGGCTTGAATCGCCTAATCTTGACCGGCCATCGCGATGACGCGAACCGTCTATATCGCGCCTTCGATATCTTCGTCCTGCCTTCAGTCAAAGAAGGTATGCCCTGGACTTTGCTTGAGGCCATGGCCGCGGGCTTGCCTATCGTGGCGACCGACGTGGGCGCCAACGACTGGATGACGCACGATGACGTCAACGGCACCGCCGCCCTGATCGTGCCTGCGCACGCTGCGGACAGTTTGCTCCAAGCCATGCGTGAGCTCTCCACGCAGCCGGACGAACGACAAAAGATGGGCGCCGCCGGACAAAACATCGTGAAGAACCGCTTCCGCTGGGAACATACCTTCAGCGGCAACGCAACGGGGCTGGAAAAAAATGGCAGTCCTACGACAAACCTTGGAACTATTATTTAGGACCGGCGTGTTTCTTTCCTCTGTCATTACCCGGTCCAACCGGGTAATCCAGAGAGTATTCCATCCCTATCTCTCCTCTAGCCAATCAGGCGGGGGTCCGGGGGTTTGCGTCAAGCCAACCGCAAGATGAACCAAGAGACATACCTGCAGCGTATAGCAGACCCCCGGCGTCTTTGGTCACTTTCCACGCGGAAAGTGACGAAGTCCCGTTTGACCGCCGACACTCGGAAAAACCTCGATCCGCTCATTGCCTCAAATCGTACCTATCGGACCATTTCGGGGCAAGGCAAAAAAACAAATCAAATGCACCTCATACTTTTTGCCGCCAAAAAGTATGCAAAAACCGCTGGGGCCTCGAATTCGCTTACATGTATATAGTTAAGCGTTCTTGCGGTTAGCTCAACTCTCGGCCCCAGACCCCACCTGGATACTTTGAGCCTACGCGTTTGGATGATCGCATTCTGTCATTTCCTCGGTCCCGATCCGGTCGGTGCGGCCGAGGTCGTGGTGGCGGTCGTAGTCGATTGAGTCGAAGTGACCGCTAGATTCTCGGTCAGCCTGAAGCTGTCAGCGATGGAAGTCGCGCTGCCTTTCTGCAACGGTGTAAGCCGCAAGCCGAAGGCGGGTTGAGCTTGTTCCAACGCGCCGAGGATCAAGTTGCGCTCTTCTATCAGTCCCAGCGCTTCGGCGCTCTTGGCGATTTCAAGATAAGTCTCGATGCTGCCGCCCGACAGATTGGGCAATTTGACCATGAGTTTCTTGAAGCCTTCACGATCGTCGGCCAGACGATAAGCCGCCGCCAAACCCACGGCTTCACGCGCATCTTGCATGTTGTATGGGGTCTTTGAAGTCTGTGACTTGATCGTCTCCAGCGCGCCGTTTTTGAGGTCATTCTTGTCGTACAGGAGCGACAAGCCGTAATACCAGTGGCTCTCCCCGACATTAGGATTCAACTCCATGGCTTGCTTCAAGACTTCGATGCCTTGGTCTTTGAGGCCGCGCTCCAGATAGAACCGACCCAAGCTGAACAAGAGCTGTTGCCGTTTAGGGCTGGTACGCAGCGCTTCTTTATATTGCTGCTCGGCCAAGGCCGCATCCTCCGGGACGAAACGCGACATGCTGTGCAAAAACCGCGCGTAGATGAAATGCGGATGGGTATTTTCCGGATGATCCTTGAGATGCTCGTTGGTCACCTTGACCACCAAATCATGCCACTCCCTCCATTGCGGGTATTTATCCGGCACGATTCCGTTGTCGACTAAAGTGATCAAGTTGCGCGCCAGCAAAAAAGTCTGCTCATCCAGATACGGCGTGGGGATAGCCGCGGCTTGTTTGGCGTAGGTCAAGGAATCCGCGAAGTTACCGGCGCTGAAATAATTATTGGCTTTGATGCTCAAGACCGACGCATAGCCCGGCAACACCGAAGTCCTCCAGACGAGGACGAGGGCCACGGCCTGCAAGATGGCAAAGGCGTACCACGGGACCGAGCGCAGCTTATTGGTAACATTGGCCGCGACGGGAACTTTTTCCTCGCCGCTGACTCCGCCGAATTGAGCCGTGCTGGCGCAGATGATAAAGGCATAAAGCAAAAAGCTCATCACGAAACCCGCCGGTTGGTCGAAGACGAACAGGTTTTGGACGAAATAGCCGATGGGCAAACCGATGAACAAGCTAGCCAGCGGGATATCGATCCATTTTTTGCGATAGGCCCGGAGCACGCTCCAGAACAGCGCGACCCAAATCCCGATGAAAGTCAGGATCCCGAACAAACCGGTCATAGACAGGACGTCGATGACGGTGTTATGCGCCCGATCGAACCAAGTCTCGTAATATCCGAACTCCAGCGACTTCGGATTGTAGTGTTCGTTGAAGATGATGTGAAAATCATCCAAGCCCCAACCGGTCAGCGGCCGCTCAAGGAAACCATTCCAACCTATATCCCAAGCGATCAACCGGGTATCCAACGTCTCGCTGAAATTGGTCAGACGTGCCAGCGGAGAACTCTTGACCAGTTGCGTATCGCGTAGCAACAAAAGTGTACCGTAGGACAAAGCTACGACCAAGGTCAGTCCGATGGCGGTGAGTTTGGCTTTGCGGCTGGGAGATAAAAACAGATACATGGTCATGAAGGTCGCGATCGCCGCGAACAATCCGACCAAGGCGCCGCGCGATTCGGCCGCGATGAAGGCGCCGATGTCCAACACAGCGAAACCTACGAGCCACAACTTGAATGATCGCGAACTGTTCTTGAGCCACAACAGCAGGATGAAGAACAGGTTGAAGATCTGATAACCGGCCATGTAAATGGGGTTATCCAAAAGTCCGCCGACTCTCGAACCAGCCGGGAACATGAGTAGGCGAGGAAAAGGAATCTGCAACAGCGCCACGATGGCCATGAACGCGGAGAGAGCGACTTCATAAATGATCAATTTTCGCCATTGTTGCCAAGTCTTGATGAGCGATACAGCCATGGTCAGCCACAGGAAAAAATGCAACAGCGTAAACAATCCGTTCATCCGCTCTTGATTGCCCCACCAAGCACGCTGCGGATCCACGGCAAAAATCACCGACAACGCCAGGGCTACGAAATAAGCCAGGATAGCCCCGTAAAGGGGGCGAAAACGCGGTCGATACTTCGGCTCCACCCAGGCCAATATAAGGTAAGCGGGAAAAGTCAGTCCGATCAATATCTGATAGACCAAAAGTTTCGAGAAAACGAAAGGGAAGATGACGACCGGCACAAAGACGAGCGGCATGAGCAATCCTCCATAAATACCCGCGTATACGATCGCCTTTAGCCACTTTATTTGGTTGTTTCTGTTCATAGAGATGGCGACAAGCATAGCATCTCGTTAAGAAAAATTACAAATTAGTTGATGAATAGAGGGTAGAGCGTAGGGGCGCATAGTCATGCGCCCACGTCGGTAGACGGTAGCCAAGACCTGACCTAAAAATCATTGTCATCCTGAGCGAGCTTCAAGCGAGTCGAAGGACCTTTATAAGAAAACTCTAAACCGATGCTGATAAAGGTCCTTCGACTTCGCTAGCGCTTCGCTCAGGATGACAATGATTTTTCCCACGTTTCCCAGGTTGGCTACTCTCTACCCTCTAATTTTTCCCCCAGATACCAAAGACCCAGCCAAAGCCGCGTAGAACGCGACAAGCCGGGTCTTGGTAGTGCTTCCCGACGAATCGAGAGCACCGAATCCCTGGGTTGGGGCGGGATGATCCCGCCCCAACGTTTCGCCATGTATCCGTTCAGGCCGAAGCCTGGTTGGAATTACAGGCTAAGGGCTTGGGTCTGTGACAGATCGTTGATGTAGACATCGTTTGTCCAATCACGCGAGGTCTGGGCGGCCGCGCTGTGCGGTACTTCAGACTGGTCTGACCACAGGAACGTGCCGGTAGCGGCCGCAGCAGCCTGCGGAGCAGCACCGGTGTCGATGTTGAAGATGTTGGCGCTAGAGCCAAACTGTCCCCAAGCAGCGCTATTCACCAGGTAGCCGGTCACAATCGGGGCGGTCGGGTCCTTGTACATGGACAAGGCCACGCTATTGCCCGAAGCTGCACCGGAAACCGTGGCATGGATCGTGTAGGGGTTACCCGAGCTGGAGATCGACTCCTCGTTACCCGGGCTCATGCTGACGATGATGTAGCCGCTGTTCACACCGGCGTCCAAAGCGCCTGCTTTCAGGTCGGCTGTGGTGGTGCCGTTAGTGATGGCGTAGGTGGCAGTGTCAAGGTCAGTCGTTCCGCGACGCAGGCGGAAGTTGGTCAAGCCGATCGCTGCGGTCTTGGAGAAGCTGAACACAGCTTGCTTCCAGGACACCGAACCCTGGGCATCAGCCGCGATCTGGAACTTGAAGAGGTCCAGATCAATGTTGGCGAGGGTGGTGGAGGTGAGCGATTGCTTGGTCACGATCGGCTGCGTCTTGCGGAGCACCATGATGTTGCCATGGGCGGCGCCTTCAGCAGCGTAGATACGTTCGCCGGAAGCCGCACCGGTCGCCCGGATGTTGTGCTTGGCGGCGTAGTTGGCATCCCAGTTGGGATCCAGGAGCCGATAGTTCAAGCCGAGCCGCGGGGCATGGCCCGAGCGGGATACGCCTGTCGTGGCGCCGCCGACCGAGCTGGAAGGCGCGACGGCGGACAGCTTGCCCCAGACCTGGAAGGACAGCGAGCCGTCCTTAGGTACTGTGAGCAGGTTGCCCGTGAGGTCGATATCCGCTGTACCGGTCGCACCGGAAGACAACGTGCCTTGGCCCTTGACTGCGCCATTGTAGGCGATGGCCACAGCGGAGAAGTCGGCGTTATCGGCTGTCACACCGCCGGTGGTCGAGCTGGCCACGACTGCGATGCGATCGATCGAGATGTCTTCATACTGGGCGGTTGCCTTGTATGAAGCGAAGGGTACCCAAGCGTCCTTACCGGCGACTACGATGACTGAAGTCGGCATGGCGTCCGCGGCGACGGTCATGATACCGCTGGCGCGGATGGTCGTGATGACGGCCGGAGCGACGAGAGTAGCTTCCTTGTTCAGGGCCACGCCGATGGTCGGGGTGACCGAGTTGGAATCTGCATCCTGGGCCGAAACGTCAGCCGCCAACGCTACGCCTACTGCCACTTGGTCGTAAGGCGCTGTGGTGGAAGCCGTGGACGAGAAGGAAGCTTTGACGGTCAGCGTCTTGCTCGTGCCCTTGGGGATGACCAGGTTCATGTTGGAGATCTGGGCTTTGCCCGTGGTTGTATCCGGGGCTTTGGCCAGACCGACCTGGGTCGTACCGTCGAACAAAGCGAGCGAAGTGACGCGCAACGCAAAGGCGGTGAGCGCACCGGCTGAACCGAAGGCGTTGCCGGAGGTGGACAAAGCGGCCTGGCCTCCGAGCGTCAAGCTCGTGATCGTGATGTCAGACTGGTTCGATGCGGTCAGCACGACGCTGGACACCGGAACGTTCTGCTGCTTCTTCACGATGGTTTGCGAGTTCGGGGTGGAACCCAGATCCATGGTCAGGCTGGAAGCCTTGACGGTCATGGTGTTGCCCGTGACGGCGGTGTTCGGGACGATCTTGGTGATGGAAAGGTATTCACCTGTTTCCACTACGCGGACGTCCGTGCTGCCGAAGGCCACGAAGCTCACGTTGTAACCGCAATCGATGAAGTCGGTAGTCGCCACGTTCGCCAGGTCAGACACGACCGCGAGGTTCACGGTTTGGCCGGCGGCGATGTTCTGCGAATCCGAGAAGACGAGTGAGGTGGCATCGGCATCAGCCGTCAATTCCTTGGGGCCCATCCAGGTCTTGCCTGTGTCCAAGTTGACGACTTTGATGCTGCGGAAGTAGGCCACGCTGTTGGTCGCGTCATAGACCTTACAACCACCGCCCGACACGTCGTTCAGGGTGAAGCGCAAGTTGCGGATCTCGAGGGTGTTATCCGGCGAGGTCAGAGCAAACTTGTAGAACTGGACGGCGAGCGCGCCCTTGGAGACGTTGGACGTCACCGGGCCGTTGGAGGCATTGGTCAACTGACCGCCTTGGGTCGTGACTTCGATGAAGTTGGTACCCGTGCCATCAAAGCTACCATTGGTCGCGATATCGATCTGCGCGCCGGCGCTGTACATGGTGTCAAGCGCTGTTACGTCAGTCGAATATTCGGTGTAGGTCTTGATGGTGCGAGCGGCGCGACCGGCAACGTCAGCGCGCAGCGAGAACACCTTGGTCGTGCCATTGGCTACGACATAGGCGGGGCTGAACTTGATGACGATGTGACCGTTCGAGGAGACCGCGGCAGCCGTCGCGACGACGGTCGTACCCTGGTACAGCTTGAAGTTGGTCAGGTCCGAGTTGGTCACCGAGCCGGCTTGGTACACGGAAATCTGGCTCACGCTGATGTCATGGGTGTTGGCCGTGAGTTTGAAGTTGGAGATCTCCACATCCTTCGATCCGATGGTCGGATTGTTAGGCGTGGTGCCCTTGAGTACATCCAAGCGAGCTGAAGCCGATGAGCCGATGGTGAAGACATTACCGCGGATCGGGTAGGAACCCGAGACCGTGGCGCTGCCCGAGACGACGACCGAAGCGGCATCCAACACTTCAAATGAGTGCTGGCCGCCGGTGGCTGTCGGGGTGGGAGCGACGTCGCCATAGACATAAACCGACTTCATGCCATTCGCCGGGACCGTCAAGGAGACAGCGTTGAATTCCACCATGTTGGTGGTGGAGTTGATGCTGCGGCCTGTGGTCAGGCGATTGCCATCCTGGTCATACAGGTAGATGTTTGCGAAGTCGGAAGTGGCACCTACGCCCACGCGATGGAAGCTCAAGCCGGAGATCGCCACGTCAGCGGAACCTGCGGTCAGGTTAACCTTGACGAGCGGCACGGATGAAGCGCCCTTCGGCAGCGTCATGCCAGCCGGGGTGTCGGAAGCCAAAGCCACCGTCAACGCACCAGTCACGCCAGGCGTAGCGCCGGCGCAAACCGTGTCCGCGAAGTCAGCTTCGCGGCCGGTCACATCGGAGCCGTTGCCGTAGGTGATGGTGGTCGGGATAACGTTCAGCTTGTTCCAGCCGTTGGCGGCAAAAGCTGCGTCAGACGCAATCTTGCGCTTGGCGCCGCTCTGTACCACGTACGTGCTGGTGTCGCCGGTGTACGAGACCAATGAACCGTCCGGGTGGACGTTGGTCGCGACCGAGGAACCGACGCTGTAGTTGACGAAGAATGAATCCGGTACGTCGACTACGCGTGTAGCCCAAGCATCGCCGTAAAGCGCCTTGGCTATTGATTCACTCTCGATCCAATGCAGCGTGCCGCACTTGGTGACGGCATACGTCTTGGGGTCGGTCGTGATCTTAACGAGTTTGGTACCGGGGCGGATGGTGACGTTTCCGCCGATGGTGACGGCAGCCAATTCGCCGTCAGTGATCGTTTTGACTGACGAAAAATCGACATACCACGAGAAATAAGTCTTTTCGTTGGGGAAAACGTAACGCTTCCCGTCCGTGGCGTAATAATATACGGCCGGACCCGAAGCCTTGATCAGATCACCGGCCGAGAGGGTGGCAGCGGAAGCCACGCTGGGCATAACCAGCGTGCCGATGCCGACCGACCAGACGATGGTCGTCAAGGAGACGAGCGTCGAAAAGGCCTTCTTAAATGTTTTTGTCATATGAACCCGTAAAAGGGTTTGATGTGTTCCATGCCTGGAGATCCAGGAAAGAATCAACAGGCACTTACTGAATAATACGCCTCGCCGACCGCTTTCGCGGAATCGACCTTGATGACGAAGCTTGTTATGTGCAACGAGCGGACGTGTGGGGCCGGCCAATGGCTGGCCGTTACCTTTGACGCGGATCCCGTAATACGGGACGTGCGTCCGAGGTGCATCCCCCGCCCGTCAGGAAGGCTCTCTTGCGACAGCCGCCCTGCGAGGCGCAGATGTGATTTATAGTTTTGGCGTTGTTCCGCTGGTCGTGGTGGCGCCGGATGTGATGGGTATGATATCCGTCGTTCCGCTCGCCGCAGCCGCAGCCGCATCGGCCGCCGTCGAACTTGAGGCAGCTAATTGGTCGGCGGCTTTTTGATAGGCAAAAGCCTGGGTGGTGGCGTCTTTCATCTGATCGACCAAGGACGGCAAAAGACTCGAAGTAGTCGAGGCGGTCGTGGAAGCGAATTGCAGATCATTCAAAGTGGCCGCCGTGCCCGTTGCCGAAGTCGTCGAGGACAACATGGTCGGACCGGTCGAGGAAACGTATTGCAAAGTCGCATCAGCCACGGTCTTGGCATGATCCTGGATGGCTTGCGCTACGTCGGAGGCCGGCACCGAGTCGTTGGACTCTTGATGCTTCTGGGCCAGCACTTCGATGGCTTTGACGCCCGTATCTGCCGCGGCGGATTGCGCCTCGGTGATTTTCTCTTTGGTCTCCGCCGTGACGTCCGACTTCGTCTCTTGCAGCGCGGCGATGACTTGGTTCGAATTTTGATCGACCAGCTTGGCCATCTCGACCGCTTTATCAGCCGGGCCTTCCTTGGAGACTTCGTTGAGCTGCTCCTTGAGCGTCGTCATGTCGCGCTTCAAAATCTCGGTGACTTGCGCCACGCGCTGCGGCTTGTCTACCGGGCTCGGCGCCTTGACCACGATCTTCAGCTCCTCGACGCGGCGCGACGTAAATTCGGTCTTGAGTTTGACTTTGTCTTCGTTGGACGTGGTCATGATCATGCGTGCCTGTTCGGTCGCCAGCTTGAGGGTATACAGGAAGTCTCCCGGCAAAGATTTTTCAGCCGCCGAAACCGACATGATGGAACCGCCTAAGATCAGGACCAAGAATGATGCGACCGCCAGCGCCGGCCGACGGACCCAGACCACAGCCTCGCGCGGCAAAGCGTAACGGAAAAATCCGGAGAACCTGGTCTTGAGAGTCACGCGCGCCGCCGGAGGCAACGTGTTCTTGACCTGCATAAGCAAAGTCCCGCGGGTCGTCTTGACCCACGCCTCGTCGGGTTTGACCCGGCGTTCTGCGCTGCGCAGCTTCTTGAGTTGTTCAGCGAGGTTATTGCTCATGTCTGGGACCTAGCATTTATTAGTAGTTAGCATTTAGTAGATAGTAGTTAGGGTTCAGACCCCCCTAACTACTAAATGCTAACTACTAACTACTTGCTTTTCTATTCTTCCGTCTCCTTCAACGCCTTCAAGGCTCGGTGGTAGATGACTCTGACATGCCCTGACTTTTTCTCCAGAATCTGGCCGATGACCGCAAAGGGCAAACCGTCGATCAAACGCAGGGTCAGCACGTCGCGATAGTCTTCCTTAAGTCTCTCCAGCCTTTTGACCACGAGCGCCAGGTCAGCCCTGGCTTCCATGAGGCGAGGTTCTGTTTCCACCTTCATGTAAGTAGACGCTCCAGCCCCGTCTTCCGTTACAATCTCAAGCGATAGGGTGTGGGTATCTTGATTGCGGTATTTATCGGCAATCAGGTTGCGGGCGATGCGGTAAAGCAAGGCGCGAAGATTGGTGATTTCACGATGATCGTGGATGTATTGCCAGGCGCGGGTAAAGGTTTCGGCCGTGATATCTTGGGCATCTTCGACGCTGGGAAGTTTCAAAATGGAAAAACGATAAATAGCTTCAACGTACCTGTCATACAGGCGCGTAAAGGCTTCTGGGTCCTGTTTCGATTTGAGTCGAAATAGGAGATATCGATCGTAGAGACTGGACATTGAAACTGATGGAAAACCGACGAAAATCAATGCGTATCCACGGAACAATTGAGCGAAAGAAGATTACCGTCAAAAGCTTCAGGAATCAAGGGTAAAAAGGGTGGAAAAGACTTAAAAATTCAAAACTCCCTTCTTTTGTCCACACTATTGTTGACAAAAAATGACCGTCGGGTCACATTGGTAGCATGAAAACTCCTGAAGAATTCGCAGTGCGCGTCTCTATCTCCGAAGCAGCCCGTTTGTTCGGAGTGAATCCGCGTACCATCCGCCGCGCCATCACCGACGGACAAATCCGCTACATCCTGGTGCAAGGACGTTACAAACTCCACTTCGGATCGCTCGTCAGTTGGTCGCAGCGCATGACCACAGTAAAAAACAAACGCGACGCGCACGGCATCGGGCAATGGGTCGAACAATGGAAAGTGAAGAACCCGAAGTTCTCACCACGGGCGCCGGAATAATCAAAAAAAATGCCGTTCAGAAACAAAAATTTATTGACCGGAATTAAGTTCGACTATACTCTCCCAATCTATTTTTCCATCTTTACAAAATCGTTTCGAGAAATCCAAGGTGAATTTATTAACCAAACTTGCATAACCTTTTTGAAATTCTTCATTCTTCTCTCTTGCTTTGAACCCAAGAGGTTCGACTATTTCAATATATAAGTTAGGATTACCGGATATAAATTCCCAAAATTTTTGTCCGCAGTATTTTAAGTATTCACCTTTATCCGGAGCATTGTCTCTCCCATAACAACAGCCATTCACGGCCACGATATTTATTCTGGAGGAATTCGTATTAAGTATTCTTTTTGCCTTTTTGAAATCAAGCTTCATCTTGCCGTACTGACTGCTATTCCCCCAATTGGGTCCGGATTTAATAGCTACGATATATTTTTTTCCACCCTTTTTGAACTCTAAATCGATCCCTTCTGCGGCGGATTTGCCGCCCCCATAGACTTTACTGCAAATAAAAATTGCGAGTCCTTCCAAAAATTTACCGAACATCGTTTCCTCTTGAGAAGAAAGAAAAGCATCTAATACCTGCTTTATGAACACTTCGGAAGTCAAAATATTCTTTGCCTTGAACAGATAGACATTTTTCCGCTTTAAAATCTTGTCTAAACTCACTTTTTCCAAGGCCAACAAACGATTTTGATGAAATTCACCGATATTACTAGACACATATTCGGTGATGATATCCGGCATTGAAAGCTTAGCCATAAACTTGAGCTTTTTGCTCAATATGCAAATTAGAAGAAGTTTCTGGCTCTTCAACCGCAGAAGCCATCTCTTCCAAATCTTTTTTGATTAAATCGTGATATTCCTCCAATATTTCAATGCCGATGGAGTTCCTGCTCATCCGTCTTGCAACCTTACAAGTGGTGCCGGATCCCAGAAAAGGATCCAGTACGCAATCACCTTCTTGGGTAAAGAGTCGGATAAACCACTCAGGTAAAGCTTCGGGAAAAGCGGCGCTGTGGCTTTTATTGCTGCACTCCGTAGCCAAGTGCAGAACATTAGTCGGATACGCCATCTCCCTATGAAGCCAGTTAGAAACTCTTTTTCCAAAACCACTACCAACCCTTGATTCATCCCGCGTTTGATCAGTTTGACTCAAATTCTTCAGTCTTGTCTTCGCCCAGTCGCCCATTGGAACCATGACCTCTTCTTGATACATCCTAAATTCTTTAGATTTATTGAACTGCAATAACCTCTCCCATGAATCTCGGAATCTATTCGGCCATTTCCCAGGGAATGAATTTTTTTTATGCCACATGAATTCCTCCGTCCACAGCCAGCCCTGCCTCCGCATGGCCATTATTAACTCCATTACATATGTATGTCGCTCCCCATCGACTACTTTTTCTTTGATATTTAAGATAAAAGTTCCGCTCGGTTTTAATACCCGAAACAGTTCAGCCGAAATAGGCAGGAACCAATCTACGTATTCGTCGGGTTTGATACCCCCATAACTACTGGATCGACTGTCGGCATAAGGCGGCGAAGTCACTATCAAATCAACCATATCGTCACCTAATTTCTTCAACTCTTCCTTTGCATCGCCCAAGAGTAAATTAGTCGTAAGATTAAGTTTCATAGAGCTTATTTTGACATGGTTGACATCTTTTTAATAGATGATGAAACCTTTATACATACAGTGTTCCATTTTTGTTCTATTTTGTAAAATTTGAAGCTGTGGACAAGTTAAAAACTTTACTTACCCACCACGTACCCTTTTCCAAAAGCTTTATCGTCCGGCTTGAATTCCAACTTCAAATCTTCAAAACCAGCTTCGAGTTTTTTTCCGCTCTCGACATCCTCGGCTGACAGACTTAATTGCGCGAGCAAGATGGGCGTCGTGCCGATCTGATCGACCGTCGGCTTGACCACGACTTCGAAAGCAACACGTTGTCCTCCGGTCTCGACTGCTCCGATTTCGGGCATGGCCCAAGATATTCCGCCACTCGCCTGCATGAATTGTCCGGTCTGTGCAGCGGAGTGCATCCCGCTGAACGTCACTCCCCTGCCCGCTTCAGCCGTCAGCACAAAATTCTTCAAAGTTTGGTTGGCCGCTCCGACGCTGCACACCACCCACACGCTGGTCCGCTCTCCGCTGCGCAAAGGCAACGGCCCCACGCCAAGTTGGTCGCCAGATTCGGCAAAATATCTGGCGCCGCAAGCGGCGGTGAGCCTGTCGCTCTGACGCACGTCCAAAGGCGCGCCGATAAAATTCTGGCCGCCGATTTCCGCCCAAGGCAAAGCCTGCACCATCAAATCATTCCCGCCGGGCAAGATTGCGCTGGGCGTGCTGGTGGTGAGTTCGGCGCGTCCGAACTCGGTCGCGTCCGGAGCCAAGAGCACAGCCCAGACCGTCATGTCCGCCAATTTTTGAAGCTTCAATCTCCAACCGTTGCTCACGACCTTGACCAGCGGAGGCGCGTCCATGACCGCGAAGCGCGTAGCCAGGCGATCGATGACGTTGGCTTGCGCGATCAACTCAAAATTCAAACCCACGCTGCTTTCCGCAGCTTGACCTAAACCAGCCAGGATGATTTTTTTCTTGCCCGGACCCAGCTCACCTATTTCGACGAAATCCGCTCCAGCCAAGAACTGCGCGTTAGGCGCACCGTTTTTTTCCGTCAAACGCACGCCCAACGAACTTCCCGTGGTGTTGCCGGAATTCTCGACCACCAAAGGCAACGCACCGCCGGCTTGGATCGTCCCCGGTTCCACCAGCGGCCGCAAAGTGACCGCGCTCGCCCCAAGCGAACGTTTTTCCATGCCCGAAAAAGAGCGGGACAAAAACAACGGATCGTATTCCGAGACGGTAAAACCTATGGGCAAGGTCGCGTTGCGCTGTGCCCTGATCAAAAGCACGGCCCGAAACGCAGCGGATTTGGCCGGCGTGACTTGGCCCAAAAAGATTTCGCCGGCGACGCTTTTCGGATGAGTCTCGATGACTTCGACCCACGGCGGCAGGCTCAAACGTAGACTCACCCCGTTGTGTTCTTTATTATCCCGCGCCAAGACCTGAATGAGCACCGGGACCGGTTGCAAGGCCCTGAATTCATCCGCCACTAAATTGACTTGCAGGCCGCTTTCCCGTTTGAGCAGCGCGGAATAATTGACGGCCAAGATGAACATGAGCAAAGACGCGATGGCACCGACCAAAAACAGGTCAAAGGAAAAAATGAGCCGAGCCCGTTTATAACGCCCTCGATATCTTCGATGGTAGATGCGGCGCACATGCGAAGTCGCTGCGCGCGCTGGCGCGAGCGTCACCACGCTGCCGAAATGAGCCAAACCGCCGCGCCCTGAACTGGATTTTTTCTTTTGTTTCATAGCATTCTATAGGTACTATAGGTCAAATTGGTCCTATTTTAGAACGGGCTTACGCCACCGACGATGATCTCCAGACGACCGTCCGTATCCACGTCGGATAAGCTGACGCGCAGGCCCTGGGGCGCCGTGCCGCTCACCGCGAAATCTTTTTTAAGGATACCGGCTCCGCTAAAAATCCGCACGCGCGGGCTGGCTCCGCGACCCGAGGCCGCGACGATCTCGTCCCGCCCGTCGCCGTCCACGTCACCGACCGCGACTGCGGCACCGCCCACCTGCGTGGCGTCGAAGGCAAAAAAACCGCCGCCCCAAATCGTGCCATCGGTTTTCCAGATCCTGATATGCGGTCCGCCGCCGGGGCCGGCCACGGTCACGATTTCGCGCCGATTATCGCGATCCAAATCACCGATCGCGGGCTTGATTCCGCCCGGGATCCGGTTCAGATAAGCTTGCCAGCGCGCCAAGATTTTTCCCGCCTGATCGGTGAGCAAGACCTCCGAATCATTCTCGCGTCCCAACACGAGTTCGGGCGAGCTGTCGCGATTGGCCTGGCCCGCGGTAAAATAAATGCGACCGGTATATTTCTTCCAAGGTTGGAATGTCCGAATCTTGCTGGACGCATATTTGATCGTCACCTTGCCTTTTTCCGCGTAGACCAAATCGTCCGCGCTGTCGCCGTCAAGATCTTGGACCAAGACTTCAGCGCCATCCGGCGCGGCGGCATGACGCGCGAAAAATCCATTCGCCCGCTGCGTACCGTCAGCCGCATAGATGCGCATGAAAGATCCGTTGGTGAAAGCTGCGCCGCGGATTTCGTTGGCGCTGGCGCGGCGCAGCAGCAACAGGCCGTCGCGCGGCGGCAAATCCACGTAACTCACGACCGAACCGTCATTGATCCGCTGATCCTGCGTGCCGCGGATTTTTTCATACACGCCGGGTAAAGTGACGCGTTGCGCTTTATCCGTGCCGTTCACCAGCACGAGTCCCCATTCAAACGAACGCGACCAGACCGCCGGCGCATTACCCTGGCTGGCCGTCAACTTGCGCACTTCGGGCAACGGCGAACCCAACGGCAATTCGTATTCGTCATACCACCAAGTCACGTCATGGTTCCAGTCGCCTTTATCGAAAGAATACGCCCCGCCGCCCACCAACGCGCTGGCTAAGCCGAAACGCATCAAGCGATAATCAGCCGGGCGCTGTTCGTTATCCGTGTTGACGTTCAGCGCGGTATAGGAGGGTTTCAGGTTTTTCGTCACCGCGTCGCGGAACTCCTGCCAATTCGGTCCCCAACTGTAGCTCGGGAAATGCTCGAAGAATGAGCCGTTCAGTTGATCGGCATAATAACCATTGCCGTTGCCGATGATGAGCGCGTTAGGATTCAAAGCGCGGACATTCTTCAGCAGCTTACGCATGCCGGCGCGCCACGCCGCGTCCGGTTGATCGGCTTTGCCGTCGCGATCGAAATCGATCGGTGATTTGGCGAAATACGAAACGCCGTCGAAGACGTTGTCCAGAAAAACTCCGTCCCACAATCCGCTCGACATGATTTCGTCGCGGATGAAACGCGGCAGGAATTCGTTCCACCGCTCGCCCGTCTGCGGAGCGCGATCCGTGACGTCCAACATGGATGTGCCGGGCCAAAAATAGACACGCTCGCCAGTCGGACTTTTCAGGTACCACTCGGGGCGTATCTGCGCCGCCAATCTGGCGAACGGAAAATTCGCCGGTTCCGAAAAACGCGCGTCGGGGATTTCTTCCGACGGGACGTAGGCTAAAATCTTGATGGCGGAATTGAGCTGCCTCAAGCGCCGGATCTTGTCCGGATACCGCGCCTGTTGGTCAGCATCGAGCACGACCACGTCCCATTTGGCCAGCGCCGGCATATCCTCGTCGCGCATCTGCCAGTCGAGATAGAGATTGATAATCCGCGGCGATCCTTTGATCCCTTGAGCCGCCCGGGCCGCTCCCGCCGAACCTGCGAGCAGGATCAGCGCGAGGCCGAGCGCAGCGTAGAAACGTGACATGTGGTTAGTTACTGGTAGCTAGTATCTGGTAGCTGGTAGCTGGTATTTTCCGGACATACTAGCTACTAGCTACCAGATACTAGCTACTTCTGAATACTAGCTACTCCTGATTGCTTCTCTATACACCTTCCCCAACCTTTCCAGATGCAACTCCCAAGTGAAATTCTCTTCGACGCGGCGCCTGCCTGCTTCGCCCAGGGCTGATCTTTCATCCGCGCTCAAAGCCAGGAACTTGCGCAGACCCTCGGTCCAGGCCGGGACGCTGCCGGGTTTGAGCAACAATCCATTTTTACCGCTTTCCACCATCTCCGGCAAGCCGCCGATATCCGCCGCCAGCACCGGCAAGCGCATCGCCATGGCTTCAAGCACCACCAGCGGCGCGTTCTCATACCACACCGAAGGGATGGCCAGCGCCGCGGCTTGACGCAGTTTTTCTTTGAGTTCGGGTTTGCGCACGAAGCCGAAGAATTCGATGTTGTCCGCGCCGAGCGAGCGTGCCAGAGCGCGCAACTTTTGCTCTTCCGGCCCGCTGCCGGCGAGCTTCAACTTGCATTCGGGTACGGCTGCCGCCGCGCGGATCAAGACTTCCACGCCTTTCTCCGCCGATAACCTACCTATATATAGGATGTAACTGCCGCTCCCGTCCGCCACCTCGGTCGGCAATTCGACCGGGTTGGGCAGATAACGCAGCTTCGACGGCGGTTCGCCCCAATCCCGCATCTTGTTGGCCATGAACTGCGCCGGACACAAAAAATAATCCACGCTTTTTTCGTAAGCTTGCGTCGCTTTGGTGAGATTCATCTCCAACATGGCCAAAGCATTAGCGGCGAAAGACGGCGCCAGGCAATGATGGCGCACCGCTTCGTAATACCGTCCGCCACGACAACGTTCGCACGGCGCGCCTTCGGTGAACATCTTATAATTCGGACAAGCCAATTTATAATCATGCAAAGTCTGCACGCAGGGTATACCGCTGGCGCGGATCGGCCGCAGGATGGAAGTCGTCAGATGATGATAGATGTTATGCAGATGGATCACCTCCGGACGATATTCGCGCAGCGCTTCCGTCATGGCGCGAGCGGCTTCGCGATTCCAAATGAAGGCCGCGGCCTTGCGCGCGTCTTTTGACCAAGCTTCGCGCCGTGCGTAATCGAGACGCTCGGTAAAAAGATGCGCGTCTGGAGTCTCGGCATTGGTCGAGGCGCGCGTCGCCAGCACATGCGGCTCATGGCCTGAACTTTTTTGCCGCTCCATCAAACCATGCAGATAGATATCTGTGCCGTCGCGTAAGTCGAAGAATTTGTTGACGTGAAGTATGCGCACAGGAAGTAGTTTAAAGCTCAAAGTTTAAAGTTTAAAACTGGGGCACGCGCTCGGTAAACCGCTTGTCATTGCGAGCGCATAGATTGAAAGCGCGCGGCAATCTCCGGATTCCAGAGATTGCTTCGTCGTTGCTACTCCTCGCAATGACAGCATATATGAAATCCGAATTCGCAATTCGTCATTTGGCATTTGTAATTTGGCATTTTCTATATACTTCCGCGTATTTCCCGACCATGCCTTCGATCGAGAATTCACGCTGCACTTGATGGCGCGCGGACTGCGCTCTGACGCCTGCCGCTTGCGGGTCGCGTAGGATTTCGCCGATGGTTCGCGCCCATGCCGGTACGTCCCAAGCCGCGACGAAACGCGCTTGATCGGCTTGCAAGATTTCTTTGAACACCGGCAGATCCGAGGCGACGATCGGCACGCCCGCGGCGGCGGCCTCCAAAAGCGCCAAACCCAAACCTTCCCAGCGCGAAGGAAAACAGAACAGGTCGGCTTGCGCCAAGAGTTCGGGGATGTCGTCACGATAACCCAAAAAGCGCACGCGCGCCTCGAGTCCCAAACGCGCAGCGAGTTGCTTGAGTTCGGCTTCAAGCGAACCGACGCCGGCGATCTCCAGCGTCCACGGCTCGTGGACTTGAGCCAGCGCCTTGAGCAAAGTCGCGTGGTTTTTCTGCGCTTCCAATCTGCCCACCGCGAGTAGGCGCGGCACGTCATGGAAAGATCCGGACGAGTGCGGCTCGATGTCGTCAAGCTCGATGCCGTTCAAGATGACTTTGATTTTTTGCGCCGCGATGCGGTCATGCTTGACCATGCGCTCTTTGACCACGCCCGAGACGGCGATGAATCCGTCGGTGATATGGGCGAGCGCGCTTTTGACCGCGGTCTTGATCAAGCCATGTTCGAAATTGACGTTATGCTCCGTCGAGACGATGCACGGCACGCGCGCCAACCATGCGGCGAGACGTCCCCAGGCGTCGGCGCCGAAAAGATGCGTGTTGACTACGCTCGGCCGCTCGCGCTTGAAGATCCGATACAGCTCGCGCGTGGCGCGCCAACCCAACCAACCGCGCTGACCCAAAACGACATACGGCGTCGCGCTGCGCTTGAACAAAGCTTCGGTCGGTCCGCCGTGCAGGATGGCGATCGTCTTGGCGTTGAAGCCATGCGCCGGTAAATCGCGCGTCAGTTGGTAAGCGAGTTTTTCCGCGCCGCCGCCATCCAGCGTGGTCACGACCTGCAGCACCAGCGGGCGTGAACGATCCGCCAAGCGCGCGACGCCCAGCCAGCCGTCAGCCAAACCCAGCGGAAGAAATCCGGCCAGCCGCGCATCCCAAGCATCCAAACGGTGGAAGGCGGAGCTGCCGCGCTTCATCCATAACCTGCCAAGCAAGGCGAAAAATTCCTTGAACCAAGCGGCGGCCGGTCGCACCGTCTCTAGATTGAAACCTTGCGACTGCAATTCATTTTCCAAACGCCGCCAAGAATAAAATTGTTCATGCGGCGAATCGGTCAAGCTTTGCACATCCATGCGGCGGATACGTTTTTTGAGCCAGGTCTTCAAACCGCGTCCGACGCGGGTATGCGTCGTGAAGCGGCGCACGCGCTCTTCCAGACTGCCACCGTTAGGTACGGAAAAAAGCAGACAGCCGTCGGGTCGGATCGCAGCGCGCAACTCTTGCAGGAAGAGAATCGGATGCTTGAGATGTTCCAAGACTTCGCTCACGACGACGGCGTCAAAAGTTTTCCCCCTGACCGCATCCAGCGAACCTTGGATGAATTCAATCTTGAGACCGAGCTCGCGCGCTCGGTCGCGAGCTTTTTCCACGCTCGGTCCGTCGACATCCACTCCCGTGACTTTAAAGCCTAACGCCGCGAGCGGCAGCGAGATATTCCCCAAACCGCAACCCACGTCGAGCACGCTGAAGTCTTGTTTTTCGCCGCGGCACTTTTGCAGTTGCTCGACGAAAAAATCCAGGCGGCGCAATCCGCCCGGTTCGCGATGATAGGACGTGTAATCGTGATACGCCCGCGACGGTTTCACACAGTCAGGATAGCATGAGAAAAACCAGCCGATAAGCGGACCCAAGGTCAAGAAATAAGTGACCTAGGATTTGGATGAAGATGGCTCACGTGAGAGACAGACCCCCAGATCGCCACCCAAGCTGCCGCGCGTGTACCTATCAATGTACGCGCCGCCCGAACCGGCATGGCCGACGATCACGAGGTTCCCCTCCGAGGAAAGTACATCAGACCAGTGATACTCATCCGTGAGGATGCGTTCACCTTTGCCCTTGCCGTTGATGCGCTCGGTCGCGATTAAGTGGAGGGCAGTCGCGTAAAGCATCTGAAAAGGCTCTGGGCGGTGGAATTGGTCGCGTGGGATATCGAGTTTCTTGGCGTATTCCTCGATGGCAAACTCTTGGGTGTCTTGGTGGGTGAAGCGGCCTCCAGGTTCGTGATGATGACGTTTGTTCTTCGAACCAGGGATGGTTTGTTTGGTGATGAGCTTCCATTCGTAGCTCAAGCCCAGTGTCTTGAAGAAGTCCTCGTTCTTGTACCAATCGATGTTGTATAGGAGTTTATCCAGGTCAAGCTTGTTGTATTCCGCTTGAATCAGTCTGTTCATGCGTTCTCCGGTGAGCGGCGTTCCGTCCTTGTCCGCGACGAATAAGACGAGTATTTCTTCGACGCCGGTCTTCTCTTTGATTTCTTTGGACTTCTCCAGGTCGTCGCGAGTGTATGGGATGGGCGGGATTTTAGAAACGTCAACGAATCCATAACCCAACATGACCTCGACGTCCTCGAAGCTATGGACATTCTCGCGGCCTAAAATTTCGATCGCTTCGTGCAAGCTGGCTAATTCATCTTCTTTCTTCTCAACCTCATTCTTGAAGGCTTTGAACAAATCCGCCACCTTGCGTGCATCTTGCGCTGATAGTTTTTTGTTCTCTTTCAGTTCTTCGAAGTTAGCGGCTCCGTATTTGGCGTAGATTTCTTTTATCTGCGCAGCGAGGTTATCGGCTCGCTTCCTGACCGCCGTCGGCAAATCCTGCCGACGGATGTGGGAGGCGGTGAGATTCGGGGCGGATTCGAAGGGATTAAGGCTCATGCTATCCGGAGTTTATGCCAATAGACTCGCAGAATCAACTGGAGGGGTTTGAATCATTTAAAAAATAAAAATGTCATCCTCGAGGCCGTCAGACGGCCGAAGGATCTTCCCATTCCTTAAGGAACTGGAAGATTCTTCACTTCGGCTCGTCGGACGAGCCTTTGTTCAGAATGACGATTTTTCTTTACTCTGAACTAATCCGTCGCGCAAGACAGCGCTGGCCGCCAGCGCGATGCCGATGGGCAACCACATCTTGCCCGTCCAGTAATCGGTATTGAAAAATTGATACGCGAAGGCGCTCAAGGCTCCGGTGAGAAGAAAGATGAAGACGCGACGGGATAACGGATCACCCATCGACTTCAAAGCGCGGTAAAAATAGCGAGCGGCGAAGAGCGTGAATATCGCCAAGGCCAAAAGTCCCAAGCTGCCGGTCTCGGCCAGGAGTTTTTGTATGAAGCCGTGCGAGTCCAAGGGAGCGCCATATTCAAGCAGGAACACGCGAGTCGAACCCACGCGATCCATGAATGAACCGGCTCCGCCACCGAAGATCGGACTGGTCCCGAAGACCTGCAAGGCGATCTCGGTCAGCATGAGCCGGGTGGAATTGGAACTTTGTGCCGTGCCCGAGACCGAATAAAAAGCCATGCCGATGGCCAACGGGATGACGAACAAAGCGCCGAAAGCGATCTTAGGCAGCAACACACGGATGTGAGCGCGAAATACGGTAAGCAAAAGCAAGACGGCTTGCACGGCGAAGACGCCCCAAATCGTCCGAGTGAAAGTGAACAACCCTACCGCGAACTGGAGCAAAGCCAGGGATAGCACGACTCGCTTGGAGCGTTGATCCCGAATCATCTCGTACAAAGCCAGGGTGAAAGGCGCGGTGAAGACCAAGAGCTCCGCCAGCTCATTATGATTTTCCCCGAAAGCATCCACGCCGAACAGCGGAAAAGGATGCGCCCGACCCAATAAACTCCCCGGGCTGACCGGAAAAAACATGGAGAATAATCCATTCAAAGCGGCTAACGCCCCGACGCCGCAGATGACGGCGAGCACGGTACGCAGACTGCGTCGTGATCTGATCAAATTGTACGGCAAGGCCAAAAACGCCAAATAATTATAGAACACCGGGCGCAGCGCGAATTTGATGACGACGTAAGGATCAGGTCCAAGCGGCGACAGAGCCGAGAGCGCGTGCGCCGCGACGAGCGGAAGATAGGCAGACAAAAGGGGCAGCTGCGGCCGCCAATTCCAATCATGCCGGCCACGCCAATACAGCAAGATACGCAGCATCCACGCCGCGAGGACGAAGAACAAAATGACTTCAGCTAAGCTCACGTCGATCGCGCCGCCGAAAGCGCGCTGCCCAAAAGCCAAACTGCCGGTCGGGATCATCACCATCACGCCAAACATCGGCACGAGTGCCGTGGCCAGATAGAAAACGAAATAGATATAGCGGAAGGAAAAAGCCACGGCAAAGAGGAGACCCAGCACGAGCAACGGACCAACCGGCACCCCCGCGGCAATGAAAATCGCCAAAAGTACGATCAACAAAAACAAGCCCCAAGTCAGGCTGGAGACATTCTTCGATTCCCCTGCTTCCGGCATACCGACATTTTAGCACGCCTGATAAGCATTAGCATGGAAGTAAACCGGCCTTTTTCATTCTGTCGTCCTGAACGAAGCGCTAGCGCACCCCCCTGTCATCCTGAGCTTGTCGAAGGACCTTTATAAGTGTCGTTTTTGAGTTTGCCGAGAGACCCCATCCAATCGCTGATAAAGGTCCTTCGACTGCGCTCGGCTCGTCGGACGAGCCTTCGCTGCGCTCAGGATGACAATTTTTCTTAAATGACGGATTGGTCTGGGCGAGCACCACGAACGGCAGGGCGCATGACCATGCACCTCTACTCTCTACCCTCTAAAAAGAAAATCCGGCTCACCTTGTGGGGTGAGCCGGAAAAGAGGTCAGCGAGAGAGGGTTTGACCTCTGCGCAGTGACGTCACGGGGTGACGTCGATGAACAGGTCGTTGTAGAATCCCGGCCCGTTCACGTCAGCGGGCGTCGGACCGGTGTGGTTCCACCGGACCGCCGTCGCCACAGGTGCGCCCAGGTTGGTCACGGCCACGGGGCCGATGCTGGAACCATTGCCACCGCACGGTACGTCCGTGCTGTAGTTGTAGGTCCAGCAGTATCCGCCCCAAGCCGTCGCCATGGTGTACTTCACGTTGAACTGGATCTTGCTCCCCGACGGGATCAAGAGGTCACACGCGAAGGACGTTGCCGGCGTACCGGTTCCGGTCATGGTGCAGAGCGTGTTCCACGAATGGACCACGTTGCCGGGGGCGATGTACCAACCCTCGATGGTGACCGGTCCAGTCGGAGCCAGCGTGTCCGGGTTGTTCCAGACCACGTGCAGGGTGCTGACGCCGCCGTCACTCACTCCGCCGCTGCCGCCGACGCCCGCTTCGGTCGAGCCGCCGGTACCGCCGCTGCCACCAGCGCCGCCGGTACCACCTGCTCCTCCGACACCACCGGTGCCAGCCGCGCCTGCTGCGCCCGCCGTTCCACCGGCACCACCCACGCCGCTGCCGCCAGCGCCGCCGACGCCACCGTCGCTGCACACGGCATCAGCGCCGCTGCAATCCTCGTCCACGCCGTTGCCGCAGATGTCCGCGGCAGTGGGGTGAATGGCCGAGTTGGTGTCGTTGCAGTCCCCGTAACCGCCCAGGTTCACCGGGCAAGCCAGGCTCTGCGGGAAGGCGCTGTCGCTCCAGCCGTCCAGATCGTCGTCGATGCCGTTGTCCACGACACCGTCGCAATCCTGGTCCTGCCGATCGCAGCTTTCCGCCGCTCCCGGATGGAGCGATGCCGCGGTCAGCGCGTTGCAGATGCGGATGGCCGAAGGCTCGGTGCCCAGGTCGCAGCAGTCGCCCGCTGCCTGGGTCACGCCGTCGCCGTCAGCGTCCGTGTCGCACGCGTCGCCCTTGCCGTCGCCGTCGAGGTCGACCTGGGTCGGATTGAACACGTCCGGACAGTTGTCCGTGCCCATGCATTGCGCCGTCGCCGGAGCGCCGAGGTCGCAGTACGAGTCGTTGTCCTTGTCGTAGTCGCAAGCATCACCGTAGGCGTCGCCGTCGGCGTTAGCCTGCGTCGGATTGACCACCAGGGGGCAGTTGTCCGAGCCGTTGGGGATGCCGTCGCCGTCGATGTCGGGATCGCAGGCGTCGCCCTTGCCGTCGCCGTCCAGGTCAGCCTGGTTCGCGTTCGCGATGGTGGGGCAATTGTCCACGCCGTTCAGGATGCCGTCGCCGTCGAGGTCGGGATCGCACACGTTGCCCTTGCCGTCGCCGTCCTGGTCGAGCTGGTCGTAGTTGGCGTCGACCGGGCAGTTGTCCTTCTTGATGCAGCTCGGATCCGTGTACGGCAGCTTGCCGTTCACGCAATCCGCCACGCCGTCGCCGTCAGTATCGCCTTCGCAGACATTGCCCACGCCGTCGTGGTCGACGTCCGCCTGGTCGACGTTGGGGACGTAAGGGCAATTGTCATTGCCGTCGACGATCCCGTCGCCGTCCTTGTCGTTGACGCACGCGTCACCCACGCCGTCCTTGTCGGTGTCGGCTTGGCTGGGATTGGCCACGAGTGGGCAGTTGTCGCTGGCGTCCGGCACGCCATCGTTGTCGTCGTCCGGATCGCACACATTGCCCAAGCCGTCGCCGTCCTTGTCGAGCTGGTCGTGGTTCGCCACGAGCGGGCAGTTGTCGGTGCCCGTGCACTGCGTATTGACCGGCACGCCGAGATCGCAGATCCCGTCGTTGTCGCGGTCGAAGTCGCAGGCGTCGCCCGTGCCGTCGGCCGGAGGTCCGTCCTTCTGGTCCGGGTTCGGCACATCGGGGCAGTTGTCCGCCTGGTCGATGATGCCGTCGTTGTCCCGATCCTGATCGCAGGGATCGCCGATGCCGTCGCCGTCGGTGTCGAGCTGGGCGTTGCACAGCCCGCTCGCACACGCCCCTCCCGCATGCACGCAATCCGCGTTCACGGTGCAAACCGGAACCGCGTTGGCGATGTACAGGCAGTTGTCGAGCGCCGTCGAGGCCACAGCTCGCCCCGCGCTCGCCGAGGTGTCGTTGCACGGCACGACCCCGTGGTCGGCGCAGTTGTCCACGCCGTCACCATCCAGGTCCGAGTCGCACACGTCACCCATGCTGTCGCCGTCGATGTTCTTCTGGTCGAAGTTTGCGCGCGCTGCGCAATTGTCGACCGGAACGCATGCGACGTCGAGATACGTGCGGAGTGGATCCGTACAATCCGGGATCCCGTCCGAGTCCGTATCGATGTTCTGCGCGGTCTTGCTCACGGCTTCGACGCCATTCGGGGCGTCGTGACCGCAAGCGACCAACGCGGCCGCTACCAAGGCACAACACAACAATCTCAACTTACTCATTAGCCACTACTCCTTCTCTCTCGCTTGTCCAAGGTCCGAACCGGCAGAATTGCCGTTTCCCCGGGGTTACCCGATGGATCTCGTCCGGATTTAGGGAATGATGAACCCTAATCAATTACGCACGTTTTGTCAAGAGGGGTACTGGTTTGGGAGCCAAATTTAGCTAACTTTCTCAAAACAGGACGAAAAAACCGCAATTTTGCTTAAACGAGCCCTCTGACCTGATGGCCAGGATTTCCTTATCAGGTTGTGAGATGACAAAAAAACTTTGTCATTACCCACCTACTCATCCTGTCATTACCCGGTTCAACCGGGTAATCCAGAGAGAAGAGCAAATCCAAAGTAAATTTTTCTCTCTGGATCCCCCGCTGGAGTTTATCCACGCGAAAGCGGGGACGGAGGATGACAGAGGGGGGAAGCGGAGGATGACAGAAGAGAAAACGGATAATGACAGAGAGGAAGGCAAAAAAAGAAGCGCCGGGAGCTCAATCCTCGAAGAGGAGAGCTTCCCGGCGTTGTTAGAGGGATCAGTACACCACGGAGTCATGGCAGGTGTAGGCGGGATTGCCTACCTGCGTCATGTTCACGGTGTACGGAGTGTTCACGCTCTCGAGCGTGATCGTGACGTTGGCCAGGCGATGGCACGAGCCGCTCCAGTATCCGACGTCCCAGTTGGAACCGTATTGGATGTTGAAGTCGGTCGGGGCCAAAGCCTTGAGGATCTTGACCTCGTAGTAGCCGTTGCCGGAGTAGGTCATGGGATAGGTAATCCCGCTGTGACCGTAGTCCGTGAGGGTCGGTGCGAAGCCGCTGTTCTCGTACAACCTGATCGCGACGCGCAGCGGGTTGATGTTCCCGTCGCAGTCGAAGTCGATCTGGTCGTCCGGTGTCTCGATCTGGCCGTGGAAGAGGCGGGGGTCGTAGTCGTTGCAGTCGCTGTTCATCGGATCGCCGTCGCCATCTTCGTCCATGTAGTCGGACTGGAGGGCTTTGGCCGTGATGATCAGGTCGCAACCGTTCTGACCGTTCGACACGACCGTGGGCTTGCCGACGTCCTGGCCGTTGAACTTGGCCCAGACCGTTGCGGTCAGGGTCAACTTCTGCGGATCGCACAGCTGGTGTGTCCACACGGACTGTCCGCTCGGCGGGTCGTAGTACCCGTTGACCTTGCGGACCGAGCCTTCGTACGAGTCCAGCGACTGCACGATGCGCGTCGCCACGACGTGCGTGTTCGAAGCTGCGTTCTCGCCCGCCTGGCAATTGGTGCAGTTCGTGATGAGCGTGATGTCATGGCTGCCGCTGGTGGGCGGAACAACCGTGATCTCGAGTACGCCCAGGACCGGATTCGATCCGCCGCTGCCTGCCGCGCCGCCGGTCGAGCTGCCGCCGGTAGCTGCGCCGCCCGTCCCCGAGCTTCCGCCCGTGGAAGAGCCGCCGCTGCCAGCCGTGCCGCCTGATCCGCCTGCACCGCCGCTGCCTGCCGTGCCGCCGTCGGTCACGCAGACCATCTGCTTCGCCATCCCGTCCGGGAGGCAAACGCCGCACTTGCAGGTCATCTTCGAGATGGCGGAGTTGCCACCCTCGTGGGTGCATGGATGGGCAAAGACCCCATCATCGCATTCCGGTGCCGTGCTCGTTCCGCCGCTGCCTGCTGCGCCGCCAGTCGAGCTGCCGCCGGTAGCTGCGCCGCCCGTCCCCGAGCTTCCGCCCGTGGATGAGCCGCCGCTGCCTGCCGCGCCGCCGGTAGCTGCGCCGGCTGATCCGGCCGTACCTGCATCCGCGCACTGGAGCTTGTCCTTGAGCGAGGAAGGTGCCAGGTACCCGCAGATGCAGTCGTACTCGACTCCACCGACGAGGCACTTGGTCGCCACGCCCATCGTGCAAGTCGCACCGGGAACGCACGTTCCGGCATCAGCTGTGACGCCGCTGCCCGCCGTGCCGCCCGCCCCGCTCCCGCCGTCCGGCGGAAGAATGGGAGGCGACCCGCTGCCGGCCGATCCCGCGCTCGCCCCTTGCGGGAACGGAGCCTCGAGATTGTCGCCGCAGCCGACTGCCGAAACAACAACACACGCAACCATCGCCATCTGCTTGAACTTGAAAAGGTTCATCTGTCCTCTCACCATCTCCCGGAAACCGGGCTTTGAGTTCAAACTTCGCATTACCCGCCACATGGCAGATAACGAATGAATATAGCATAAAACAGCCTTTTTGTCAAGGCTGCGACTTACACCTCATTTAAGCAGAAAAAATAGCTAGATTAGGCGCAAAAAATCAATCTTGGTATGCCATGCAAGACAAAAACTACAACAGGACTTACGCATTTGATATACAGTCCTTTATCGTCCTCGCCCCCGCAGACGTAGGGGCAATTCATGAATTGCCCCTACGGGGATCTGAATCTAACCGGGCAGCGCTTCCAGATTCCCTCTTTATCAGCCAGAGGCTGATCCGCCTATGGCCGGACGCGGGAATGACATGGAGACGAAGGAATGACATGCAGAAGCGTGTATCTCTTAGAAACGCGTGAGTCATAGTGGTATACTTTAGACGCCCGAACATCACGGCGCGCTTCACGGGGAGCGCGAAGACAGACTGGACGAGACCCGTCGTGGATCTACCGGTCTGGTAGGGACTGCAGTCCAAAAAACGTCCCTGCGGGCATTAGTTTGGTTTGGATGGAGCGCTTGGTCGCGAAATCCGCCGTGTGTTCACGCCCTTTGAAAAGGAACAATGGATAGAGGACTTCTTGTCGGTATTCTATCGTTTGTTCATGGAGACCCGGAGTGATCCGCCTCCATTCTGCCCTCGCCAATCCTTGCGAGACTCTGACCACGCAAAGCGTGTCCGCACGCCGGTGGTTCCTACGCCCCATCGCGCACTGCCCCGAAGGGGGTTAAGTGCTTTTTCCTTCAAGGAATTAAACTCACCGTCTCGGCCATTGCCGAGACGGGTTTTTTTACGACCGGTAGGGGCGAATAATTATTCGCCCCTACTTCTCCACGTACTTATCCTTGGCCACTGGCTTTGCGATCTGCCAGGCTGCGTTGAACATGGCGCGGAAGAGTTCGGCCATCTCGCGATTTTCGACCACGAAGGCCAGCGGATTACGCTTGCCCACGAAGGCGGCGACTTTGTCTTCGGCGATGTTGATTTCTCCGGTGAACGGAAATTGTCCGTACGGCAACTCGCGCACTTCCCAGTTGGTCAGATCCGACTTGGGCCGCGCGAATCCCGGTTTGAGTGAAAAGATATAACGTCCATGCTTCTTGCGCGCCATGCCCAGGCGTTGCGGCACGTTGATTTTGGATAGTCTCTGCGTGCTTTCGTCGATCGCGGTGAAGCTTAGATATTCTCCGCCTAAACGCAGCATGAGTTCGCGCGCCGCCACGATCCCCTCCTCCGACTCGAAGAACCTGACTTGCGGCTTGTCCTCGAAGGCGTTGTACAGCGCCATGAAATACGGGATGGATTCTTGTAGGCGAAGTTTTTTAGAGTCCAACTCGTCGCGCTCACGATTCAAAAGCGACGCCAAACGGTTCGGCGACTCGGAGCAATACAAAGTTTTTTTGCCGCGCGTCGCGGACGAGACGAGTCCGCGCAATTTCAAGCCTTCGAGCGTGAGATAGCTCGTGCTGCGGTTGACTCCGGATTTTTTCGCGATGTCCTGCACGCTCGACGGCCCCAACTCAAGCATGGCCATGTAGACTTTAGCTTCTTTGTCGGTGAGTCCGAGTTCAAGCAGGCGGAGAGTCGCTTCTTGCATAGTAGAGACAATTACAAATTACGAATGACGAATGACGAATTCAGGATTAATTTGGCATTTGGCATTTGTAATTGTCTCTCACCCCCATCTCGCCAACACTGGCAGCGTCTTTTCCGCCGCGGCGCGCCAGGTGAAAAGTTTGGCGCGTTCGAGGCCCAAGGCGCTCATGCTTTGGCGCTTGGCCACGTCGGCCGCAATCTTATCCATCAGCGCGACCAGCTGTTCCGGTTCATGCGGCGAGAAGAATTCCGCCGCGTTGTCCAAGATCTCGGGCAAACTCGCGGCGTTCGAGGCGAGCACCGGGCAGCCGCAGGCCATGGCTTCGACCGGCGGGATGCCGAAGCCTTCGTAGAATGACGGATGGATCAAAGCGTGCGCGCCGGCCAGCAGATACGGCTTGTCGGCTTCAGGTATATAGCCCAATTCCAAAATATCGGATTTGAAAGCTGAATCCTCGATGGCGCGCTTGATTTCTTCGTAGCCAAAACCATGTGCGCCGACGAGCGCCAAACGGAAAGGATCGCCCACCCCGCGCCGCGTCTTGAATTGAGTGAAGGCGCGCACCAGCATGGCGATGTTCTTTTTTTCTTCCAACCGCCCCAACGCGATGAAATATGGCCGCGGCAAAGTGTAGCGCCGCAAGCGCTCTTCGATCGCCGCTTGATCGGTGATCGGCCGATACATCGTGTGATCGACGCCGTTGTACGCGATGACGATCCTCTGCGGGTCGATGCCGTACGCCTCGGCGATCTCGCGCCCCGAATATTCCGACACGGTGATGATGCGCGCGGCGTGTTTTTTTATCTCTTTCATGGCGTGCTCATGGATCCTGACTTGGCGCGGTTTATACAGTTTGGGAAAACGATGAAAGCCCACGTCATGCACCGTGACCACCGTCTGCTTCGGAAAATAACGCGGCAACGTGCTCCCCGGCAGCCACAACGCGTCGATAGGTCGGCGATACAATTCATACGACAAACGCAACTGCGTCCAACCAAAAGGCAACGGCCACTTGGCGCGCACCTCATACCAATTCTCGGGCAAGACCTCCAGCCCGCCGGTGAGCTGGGCGTTGGAATACAAAATCCATGAATTGCCGTCGCTGACGGTAAGCTGTTTCAGTTCTTGGATGATGTGCCAGGCATACCACTCCACACCCGTCTTGACGGTCTTGTTGGCGCGCGTGGCCTCGATGCCGATGAGCATAGACTGAAAAAAATTATAGCATGAAGGCGGTCGCGGCGTACTGCCTGCCCCAACTACAAGGTCAATTCCTCGGGTCTTACTTTAGAAAAAAATTCCGAATACAAAAATTAAGGGTCAAAGAATCAAGGGTCAAGTGTCCAAGGATTTGGTAGAAAAAGACTCACGCGAGGCACAGACCCCAAAATCACCACCCCGAGCGACGCGGGAAACCCTGAACACGCCCGCCCCGCGCGAAACGGCATCGCCGACATTCACAGAGAACCCACCCGAGGAGCGTACATCAGACCAGTGATACTCATTTTCGAGGATGCGTTCACCCTTGCCCTTGCCTTTGAGATGTTCAGTCGCGATCAAGTGGATGGCGGTGGCATAAAGCATCTGAAAAGGCTCGGGACGATGCAGTTGATCACGCGGGATATCGAGCTTCCTGGCGTATTCCTCGATGACGAACTCTTGGGTGTCTTGGTGGGTGAAGTCGTCTCCTGATTCGTAGTGATGACGTTTGTTCTTTGAACCAGGGATGGTTTGTTTGGTGATGAGTTTCCATTCGTATTTCAAGCCTAGCTTCTTGAAGAGGTCCTCGGTCTTGTACCAATCGACCTCAAGCAGGAATTTGCCCAGCTTGAGTTTAGTGTATTCCGCTTGAATCAACTCGTTCATACGTTCTCCGGTGAGGGGTGTGCCGTCCTTGTCCGCGACGAAGAGCACAAGCATCTCTTCGACGCCGGTCTTCTCTTTGATTTCTTTTGATTTCTCAAGTTCTTCAGGAGTGTATGGGATGGGTGGGACTTTTGAGATATCGACGAAGCCTTCGCCCAGCATGGCCTCGACATCTTCGATGCCGTGGACATTGTCGCGGCCCAGAGTCTCGGCTGCTTCCTGCGGGCTGACCGATTCGACTTCGTTCTTCTCGACCGCATTCTGGAAGGCTTTGAGCAAATCCGCGACTTTCCGTGCGTCTTGGGCTGATAGCTTCTTATTCGCTTTAAGCTCTTCGAAGTTCTTCGCTCCGTATTTGGCGTAGATTTCTCTTATCTGCGCAGCGAGCTTATCGGCGTAACGTCTGACCGACGTCGGCAAATCCTGCCGACGGATGTGGGCGGCGGTGAGGTCGGAGCTTTGGGGGATTTCGAAGGGGTTGGCGGGCATGTTGTTTCTTGATAGGGAGTTTAGGCCAAAAAGCCCGCGTAATCAAATTAAGCTTTGCGCGTTGGGCGATTCGCTTGTGTCATTGCGAGCGCATAGATTAATTGCGCGCGGCAATCTCTGGACTCCGGAGATTGCCACGCGCTTTTGGATTATGCGTTCGCAATGACAGCAGGACTAGGCCGCATCAATAAAATTGCTGATAGGAAAAAAGTGTGAGGTTTTGGTTCATCGGGATTTTACCTCCAAGATACTTGACCGGCCTGAAAATCTTTGCTAGTTTGGGCTATTGCGTAAAAAGCGCAACGCACGTTCACAAGGAGCATGCCAAATGAGCATGACAAGAGGCCGTAACCGTTCACGAGGAGTACGTCGAATGAGCATGACCATGGGTTTTAGTCTCCGGCAATCCATTCAGCAAAAGCAATCCATTCAGCAGAGACTCGTCATCAGCCTGCCGCCGATCCAGTGGAGCCTGCTCACCGCTTACCAAGCGGGACGCTGCGGGCCGCCGCCTTACGAACCTCCGACTTTCGAAGAGGATGAGTTCACGCCGCGCTTCAAGCTCGAGAAGCGGCGTTTGGCGGAGTTCGATGGTTTGGGCCACGTCGCGCGCATGCGCCGGGTGGACGAAGCCAACGAGATCTTCCGCTTTGCCTACACGCGCGGCAAAGATGAAAACAGCGGCGAAGAGAAATTCTTCTACAAAATCCCGCTCATGCGCGACTTCAACGCCGATCCCGACAAGATCAAGCTGCGCATCAGCCGCGAAGACTACTTCAAGGCCACGGGCTTGCTCGCCGCCGTGGGCGAGATGGAACGCATCGCGCGCGCCGTCCCCTACTACGGCTTGTACAAGTCGGTGGTGAAGCATCTCAAGCGCTACGGCGCCAAACTCGCTGACGCCGTGCTCGTCTCCGTGGATCGCGGCGGACGTCTCCCCTGCCTTATCCTGCAGCGCGCGCTCGGCTTCGCTTCGATGGAATCGCTCAAGGTGGATCAGGGCGGGAGCGGTGACGGACTCGATACCGACAAGCTCGACGACTTCGCGCGCCGCGGAACGCTCCGCGGCAAGCACGTGCTGTTCGTTGATTCGACCGTCGACTCGGGACGCCAAATCAATGCGCTCAAGAAGTTCTTCGAGCCGCGGCAAGCCGAACTCGGTTTCACCGGGTGGAGCCTCGTCGGCTCGAACGAGCACGGTCACGATCTGGATCATCACACCAACCTCAACTGGGGCGTCAATCCGGACGAGACGTTCGAGGACAGCCCCGAACTCATGGGCATCGACTACGACAACAGCCGAACCAAGGTCAGGGAGTGTCCGAGCGAAGCGTCGCAAGCCATCCGCGCCTGCCTCATGTCCGTGCCGGACGGCTACGTCTACGCAGCCGACGGCATCACGGAACAGTTCACCCATCAGTACAGCGAGTGGAAGAAGCGCCGCTGCGGACGTCTCGCCGAACATCGGAAGAACGTCAAAGCCGAACGCGTCACGCACCGGCAAGAAACCAAAACCTGGCGCGCGGAACAAGCCGAGGCCGTCGCTCGCGACAAGACCGAGCGGCAGCTCGAATGCATGCTGGCGTCCAAGACCTGGCGCGCGATCCTGACCAATGAATCAGGAAGGTATCCACTGGAAGCCTTGCCTGACTCGGTGCCGAACGGCCAAGACCACACGCACCTGAACATCCTGATCGTCGGCAGCGGCCAGCGTGACTTGCCGGAACAGTGCGCAAAGTTCGTAGCCGACAACCTGGGACCGCATTGTTCCTTCCTGGCCGGAACGTCCGAGGGCAATCCCGGCGCGGTGCTGAAGGCGACGCTCGCGAGCGCCAAGGTCGCGAACCCCGAAGTCAGGCTCTACCAACCGGGCTACAGCGAAGGCCGGACCGACGACATGTACGGCGGCGTACCGGTGAAGTTCGCGGACGGCGACAAAGATGAGATGCGGCGACAGATGATCGCCGACTCGCACGCCGTGCTCGCCTTGGGCGGCGGCGTCGGCACGTTGCGCGAGGTCATCTTGGCGCTCGAAGCCGGCAAACCCACGCTGCTCGTCAAAGGCTACGGCGCGGTGGCCACCTATCTCTTGCGCCACAAGCGACTGGCCAAGCGCCCCAACCTGATTGCCTGCTCCAACCTGGCCCAAGCCGTGGAAAAAGCTCTCGCGCTTTCCGCAGCCTGACCCATCTCCGACCCGAGGTTTACTCCTCGGGTCTTGTTTTAGGAAAAAATTCGAAAACAAAAGTTAAGGGTCAAAGAATCAAGCGTCCAAGGATTTGGTAGAAAAAGGCTCACGCGAAAGGCAGACACCGAAATCGTCGTCCCGATCGCCATGGGAGCTCCCGCCCACGCGCGCGCCATCCGGACCGGCATTGCCGACGCGCACCAGGCTCCCACCCGAGGAGCGAACATCAGACCAGTGATATTCGTTTGCGAGGATACGTTCACCCTTACCCTTGCCGTGGAGACGTTCGGTCGCGATCAAATGAAGGGCGGCGGCATAGAGCATTTGGAAAGGCTCTGGACGATGTAACTGGTCGCGAGGGATATCGAGCTTCCTGGCGTATTCCTCGATGGCGAACTCTTGGGTGTCTTGGTGGGTGAAGCTGTCGCCTGGTTCGTGATGGTGGCGCTTGTTCTTTGATTCAGGGATGGTCTGTTTGGTGATGAGCTTCCATTCATACTTCAAGCCCAGCTTCTTGAAGAAGTCCTCGTTCTTGTACCAATCGGTATTGAACAGGAATTTGCCTAGGCCGAGCCTTGTGTATTCAGTTTGGATGAGTCCGTTCATGCGCTCTCCGGTGAGCGGTTTGCCGTCCTTATCCGCGACGAAGAGGATGAGCATTTCTTCTATGCCAGTCTTTTCTTTGATCTCTTTGGATTTCTTTAGGTCGTCTGCGGTGTATGGGATGGGCGGGACTTTGGAGATATCGACGAAACCTTCTCCTAGCATGGCCTCGACATCTTCGATGCCGTGGACGTTCTCGCGGCCTAAGGCTTCGATGGCTTCCTGCGGGCTGACCGATTCAATCTCGTTCTTCTCGACGGCTTTCTGGAAAGCTTTGAACAGATCGGCAACCTTTCGCGCATCTTGGGCTGACAGCTTTTTGTTCTCCTTAAGTTCTTCGAAGTTCTTCGCTCCGTATTTGGCGTAGATTTCTTTTATCTGCGCAGCGAGCTTATCCGCATGTTTCCTGACAGAAGTCGGCAAATCTTGCCGGCGGATTCCGGAAGTATAAGGTAGCCCTTCGACAAGTTCAGGGACTATTTTACTTTTAGGGGTTTCGAAGGGATTGGTGGGCATGTTCAGGAGAGTCTGTGGGATAGTCTACAGGTAAATCTAGTCAGGGGGCAATTTTTAAAAAGCGGTCCCGGGAAGTACGGGACCGCGCGTTCAAGGTGCGCTGTTGCGCCCTGCACCGGACGGTGCAAGGCGGGGGCGGCGCGCCGGATTCACGCAATACTCGACCGGCACTGCGATGCGTTCACCCGGCACGGGCAAACGTGATTCGACCGGCAACAGAATGAAAGGGCAGACGGAAGTCGTGTCGACCTGTCGCGCTTCGTACCACGGCAGCGCCTCGAATCCGACGGCGTAGACACGAGGCTCTTGGGGCGCTTCTTTCACGCAAACCACTCCATCGGCGCAGAGGTAGCCGATCACGACACCGTGCAACACGCCGTGGTTAGCTTGCCATTCGTCGGAGTTGAAGAGGCAACCCGTGTGCTCGAGGCCGTATCGCGCCACGTGCACCCCGGGGATGAAGAGCGTGCTCAAGCTCAAGGTGCCCAAGATCCAGACCAAGAAGCGCTTGGCCCACTTCTCTTGACCCTTGGTCGGATGATCTCCCCCGATGAAAAGTGAGATCAGGCTCGGCGACATGGTGAAAAAGAACCAATAGACAAGGATATCCGGAGGCAAATCAATGCCCCAGCGGCTCTTGACCAAGTTCGCGAGCCACACGCTCATCAATATCGCCAATAGGGCGCAGAGTTGGTAGGACTGGATGCGCCGCTTCAATTCGCGCGCTTCATCTTCCTGCTCCAAGCTGTCCTCATCTTGCATTAGACTTCTCCTTTGAAGGGACGGATGAATATAAGCGCAATCCGACGGAATTGCAAGCCGTGGCGCTCACGAGCGCCTTGGCCAGGCCACGTTCGTTCGCGCTGCGCCCACCTTTGGCGGGAGCGACGTGGCAGGGTCGCGGTTTGACGCGGAGCGCGGAGTATGGTTTAAATCTTAGGTGCGAACGAGTCCCGTCAATCGATGGATGAGGGCATGATGGATAACTTTCGGACTTTGAAAAAAGGTATTTTCGGCACGGCCAAACTGGCCAGCGTCTACTTCGGCGAAGACCCGAAGAGCAAAGCGTTCCTCGAACTGCTTTGGCTCAAGGCCGCCGCGGACTTGTCGAGTGCGCCACTGGATCATACGGGCAAGAGTTACGATCACGTCGTCCGGGCCGGGCTCTATCCGATCGTCACCTTGTACTGCGACCACGTCTTCAAAGACACGCTCCAGGGCCGCCAACTCATGGAATACGTCAACGGCCCCGATCAAGACAGCTACGAGTACTTCGTATACTACGCCCCGTGCGACGAGATCAGACGAATCTATGGCGGCATCCTGCGCGAGGCCCGTTTGTATTTCAAACGCAAAAACGAAAACCGGATCGAGCGCTACATGCGGGTCGAAAAAGGCATGCGCCTCGTCGCCGCCTACTTTCCGCTCGAGTGCTTGCCGGGATTCTCCGCTCGCCCGCTTGCCGTATACACGCCGCTCCTCTGCTGACGTCTAGCGGCTACTCAAAACCCCCGAATCTCGGGGGCGTTGTTTTATGACGAAAAAATACTGCGCTTGTAAGATTCAAGATTCTCCAGCGCGATGCCCGTGCCTTTGGCTACGCACAGTTGCGGATTGTCGGCCACGAAGACCGGCACGCCGGTCGCCTCGGAGATGAGTTTATCCAAATTGCGCAATTGCGCCGTGCCGCCCGAAAGCACCATGCCCTTTTCCATCACGTCGGCCGAAAGTTCCGGCGGCGTGACATACAAGACTTCCTTGACCGCTTCGATGATGCCTTGGAGTTCGTGTTGAATGGCGTCGGTCACGTCATCGCTGGTCACGGTCACGATGCGCGGCAGACCCGAAATCATATCGCGTCCCTTAGCCTGCATCTCGAGCTTTTCTTCCAGATACAGCGCGCTGCCGATGCGAATCTTGATTTCTTCCGAGGTCCGTTCGCCGATAGCCAAACCGTATTTGCGCCGAGTATGTTCCTGAATCGCCATATCGAGTTTGTTGCCGCCGATGCGCACCGAACTTGATGCGACGATGCCGCCGAGCGAGATGACCGCGATTTCGCTGGTGCCGCCTCCGATGTCCACGATCATGTGGCCGGAAGCCGAACCGATGGGGATGTCCGCGCCGATAGCCGCGACCACGGGTTCTTTGATGATGTAAGCGGCGCGCGCGCCGGCCGAGATGGTCGCGTCGATGACCGCGCGGCGTTCGGTCGAAGTGATGCCGCCGGGGACAGCCACCATGACTTCAGGACGGAACAACCGAATGCCGCCCAAAGCTTTGTTGATGAAGTAGCGCAGCATGGCTTCGGTCGTGCGATAGTCGGCGATGACCCCGTCTTTGAGCGGACGCTTGGCCACGATGGTGTCCGGCGTGCGCCCCAACATCTCCTTGGCTTCGCGCCCCACGGCGAGCACGCGTTTGTCCGCCAACGAAATAGCGACGACCGAAGGCTCGTTAAGCACGATCCCTTTGCGCGGAATGAAGACGAGCACCGTGGTCGTGCCCAGGTCAATGCCGATTTTTTTGGCGAACATGGGAGGATATAGGTCCTATAAACCTATTGGACCAATTTCATTTCGAACATCCTGTCTTGAATAGAATCAGTGTTCAATTCGTACCGGCTGTCGCCCCATTTGTCCTTGGCCTCGGCAGGTACGGCTGACTGTATGTTCTTACCGAATTTCAGGTCCAAAGTCAATCGCGTGTCATCCGCGCCAGCCTGTTTTAGCCAATCCAACCTATATTTCCCCTCTTGCGCCTGATCGGCCACGCTTTGGGGCAAACGGTAAGTGAAAGACAGCGTTCCGGTCTGTCCCAGTTCCACCGACCAGAAAGCGCCGTAGACTGTCTTGCCCAGTTCCTTCATCACATCCACTTTTCCGGGAATGAAAGCTCCGCCCGTTTTGTTCAAATCATCACGCATGGCGCCGGATGAGGAGATGAGTTGGCTGCCTTCGGGAACGTAGACCCGGGTGTAACTGCGATAGCGCGTGTAGCGCCAATCCGCGCGGGTCGCGGTGTTGCGGTATTTGAGCGTGACCGTCGCCAGCGGACCTTGCGCCGCCGTCAGGTCCAGTTTATATTCGACCGTCTTCTCCATCACTCCATCGGTCTTGAGCGCGGCCAAGTTGGCGTCCACGACCCACATGAAGTCATCCTGCGTCGGTGTCACGCGCCCCGTCCAACCACGCCGATCCAAGACAGAGAGCAAAGTATTATTCCGCGCGTAGAGCATGATTTGTTTGCGTTCGAAGGCTTTGGTCAGCACGTCCAAGACTTCCGGCCAGCGCGCCGCGGGCAAGGCTTTGAGCCGCTCCAACATGGCATCGCCGATCTTGCCCACGATGGCCTTGCGTTCGGCGAGCGCTATCCCCTGTTTCAAGAATCCCTGTTCGACCTCGTATTGTATCTTGTCGAAGAAATTATCTTGGGTGAAAGTTATGCCGTCCACGGTGAGCGGTCCGGTCAAACGCAACAGGGCTTTGAAGACAGCTGGTTCAAGCGCCAAGACGGCGCTCGGCTGATCAGCCGGCGGTTTGCCTGTCGCCAACGTGACTTCGCGAGTATAGAAGTCCAGCATGCGTTCGGCCGAAGTCGGGAAATCCGGCGACCAATTGGCGTCGCGCAAGAACCAAGCGTTGATACCCAGCCTTTCGGCTAAAGGCTGCGGCGGTTTTTCCTTCCAGGCGAACGACGCTGGATTGTCGATGTTGTAGACGTCGGTGAAGCCGAAGTCGGTTATCTCGCCCGAGTCCACGCTCATGCTGCCCACGTTGCCGATGAAGCCGCCGCCGGGACGCAGCTCGTCGGAATTCTGCAGCGCCATGAGATAGGTGATTTTTTGCGGATAACCCATGAGCGGCAGCGCGGCTTCGATGAGCGGCACGGCTTGATCCAAAGTTTGCTTGAATTGCGGCAGCACGTCGGCCAAGGGTTTGAGCGCCGAACGCACAGGAGCGAAGAGTTCGTCTTGGGGTACGCGATTCCAGCTCTGCAGCGCCAGGTCGATATCGATGCTCGCCATGCGCAGTTCCGGCAACGCCGCGTCGAACTTGCGCAAGAGCTCGCGCTTTTCGTCGCGGCTCAAATCCGAAAAGCGCCGCGTAGGTGCGATGCCAGTATTCAAATTTTGCGCCGCCAAGCTCCCGCCGCGCAACGCTTCGGTCACGGTCTGGAACACGGACAAAATTTCGCCCGCGCCTTCCAGAGTCTGCGTACCGGCCAACGCCGCGTCTTCCAGCGCCCGCAGCTGCGTGCCGATGCCCGGCAGATCGCGCCAAAAACCCACCCTGCCCAAAGACGTGCGCGCCGAGATCAGATCGTCCTTGGCCAAAGCCACTTCGCTCTGCGCGCCTTCAAGATCCATCTTCTCCGCCATAGTCTTGGCTTGCGTCAGATGTTGCTTGGCGCTTTGCGCCGACCAAGCGGCGCGCGAAAATTCGACGCCCGCCGGAACGGTCGCGCCTAACAACACGATCAAAAGCACCGCTAGCCCAGCCCAGATGAACCGTCGCGCATGACGCCGCGGTCGCTGCGTCGGGGTTGTTTCATCTTGCACCGGGGGACGCGGTACATTTGGCGTCGTTTTCGCTTGAGCGGCTTGGACTTCGATTTTTTCCTGATGCAAAAAATCGCGCGGCGGAGTTTTTTCCGGTTCCGGCGCTGCGGGGATAATCGGACAGGTCAAAAAATTTGGCGCGTCTTTCTTCATATCCTGTGAGACAAAAATTATTTTGTCGTTTTCCAACCCTTAATCGACTTGACCTAGCTCTGCGAACTCAAAGGCCGTCCAGCCTGATTTCTATAATTTTTATCTCACGGGACATACTGCCGCACCGGGTCGAGAATCAGGCAAAGGCTTACCCCAGTACTTCAGGAAGTATTTTACCGCGCTTGTTATATGTATACGAGAGGTGCGGTTAGTGAGCACCTGCCAGGGCCGCCGCACGTCGCTTTCGCGATGATGGTAGTGGACGAAATGGGCGTGCGGAAAATACACCACATGCCAACCCGCTTCCCAGGTGCGCCGGCAGATATCCACGTCTTCAAAATACATAAAGAACCTTTCGTCGAAACCGCCCAAGGCCTCCAGAGCCTCACGCCGCATCAACAGGCAGCCGCCGATGATCCAATCCGCGAACATGGCCTGCTCGTGGTCGGCGTCATGCATGAGATAGCGTTCGAGTTCCGACTTGCCCCACGGCGTGCGTCCCAAGACCGTGCGCCGATAGACCGGCGTGAGCAGCGTGGGAAAACGGCAGAAGGTGCGCTGCATGCTGCGGTTGGGATTTTCCATGCGCGGACCTAACAGACCGGCGCGCGGCATGGCTTCGGCCGCGGCGACCAGTTTTTCGATTTGCCCCGGGAAGACGACGGTGTCGGCGTTCAAGATGAGCACGAATTCACCGCTGACTTGCTTCATCCCAAGGTTGATGCCCGCTCCATAACCGATGTTGCCCGGCGCATCCAGCGCTTTGACCCAGGGGAAATTTTCGTTCGCCATCTCGACCGTCCCGTCGGCGGGGCTGTTGTTGACCAGGATGCATTCAAAAGGCAGCTCAAGGTTGCACTGCTGGATGCCCTTGAGCAAAAGCCGCGTGAGTTCACGCGATTTATAATTGACGGTGATGATGCTTAGTTTGTTCATACCAACCAGCGACGCAGCTCCGCGCCGCGCAGCTTGATGCGCGACCCGAACATCCGGCGTTTGCGCCAAATCTTCCAGGCGCCGCCGCAAGCCCCGAAGAACCCGGTGAGGCGCGACCAAGAAAACAGCGCAGCCAGGCCTTGCGTTATACAAGAACCAGCGATCCACGGCAAGTGTGCCAGGCGGTTCAAGCCTTCGTCGTTTTTGAGCCACAGCCACAGCGCATTGCGCGCTTGCAGATAGACGGCCTTGGACTGCGTGCCGTAAGCGCGGCGTGAGCGGAAGCGTCCGCGACCCCGCAGCTCGGCGCTGGCGCGGTTATGCCAGGCGTGAGCCTGGGGCACAAAAGCCGCGCGCATCCCGAACCGACGCATGCGCCAAGCCAAGTCCGCGTCTTCGTAGTACATGAAAAAATCTTCGTCGAAGAATTCGCCGTCGAGCTTGGCCGCCATGAGCGCTGCGGCACGATACACGACGCACGTGCCGTTGACGCCGAAGACCTCGGGCTTGCCGTCGTAACGCCCGTCGTCTTCCTGCCCCGCTCCCCGCTCCACGACGCGCCGCGAACGTGCGATGAACGATCCGGTCGAGTCCAGGATGTTGGTGCGTTCGCTTTCGCGCGCGCCATCTTCTTCAGCTTTGGTGTAGGCGCGGAACAATTTAGGGCCGCACGAATCCAATCCCGCGTCCTCTTCCAGCTGGGAGACGAGTTTGCCCAAGCAATCCGGCGCCAGTTCGATGTCCGGATTGACGGTCAAGATGTAGCGCCGCGCATATTCCTCTTCAGGCCAGCGGCTCAAGGCCAGGGTCAACGCTTGATTTTTGGCGCGCGCCACGCCCTGGTTCTTGAAATTGCGGAAGACGGTCACTTCGGGATGCTCGGCCTCAAGCCACTTCGCCGTACCGTCGGTCGAAGCGTTATCGATCACCGTGACGGTGAACTCGCGAAAATCTTGCGCGCCCAAAGCCGCGAAAAAATTCGCCAGATAAGGCAGCGAATTCCAGGTCACCAGATTGACCGAAAGTTTTTGCGCTTCTTGCATAAATTATTCTTGTATCGAATGATGGACTGAATCGAGCGGATAGCGTCGACCAGCAAGATATTCACGCAGCATGATTTTTATATCCGCATCACGGAGCTCTGAACTGTCCAACTTCTCGATCTCCTCTGCACTGAACCAACGCGTAGCCGAAATCTCATCCGCCATAGGCTCGGAAACTTTTTCACCCAGTCGGCCCAAAAACACCAATTTGATCCCATGCGGTAAAGCCCCTCCGTGCTCCGCGGCTTTATATTTTTTCGCCAAGGAATATACGCCTAATAAATCGGTCGGCTCAAAAAGATAACCTGTCTCTTCCCGCGTCTCCCGGCGCACCGCCGCTACAGGATCTTCTCCAAGATCAATCCATCCGGCCGGGTGATTCCATTTACCGAAATCCAGCCCAGGATGCTTCTCTTTGACCAACAAAAATTTTCCCTCGCGTTCGATGAACGCGGCGACGACGCCAAAAGTCTGGGTAAAAACGCGTGGCATAAAGTTACTGCGGCGCAAGCGCGGTCCTAGTCTCCGCCTTACGTTTAGCTGTGACGTTGAAGCCTAGTTTGAAGCGGCCGCCCAGCATGAAGCGCGTCTGCGCGTCGATGGCGGGGAAAGCGCCGAAAATCACGAAGGTCACGGGCAAGAGCAGCCATTGCAGGATGGTCACGACGAAAAATTGGCGCCGCGGCACATGCGCGGGGCGGGGCGGCAAAAGCGTGACGGCCAAACCCGCCGAGACGAACACGCCGACCATGGCGAAACGCATCAGCCACTCAAGCATAAAAGGCGTGTTCTGGAAGATGGTGAAATCGCGGAACGATTCGGGCGCGACCCAAAACGGCAAGCGCCCTAAGAGAAAAACCAAAATCGGCACCGTCGCCCAAGTATACATGCCTTCGAGCTGCTTCCAGATGAACGCGAGCTTGACGCTTTTAGGCATCTCGCGGTCCTGCGCAAAACGTTCGACCATGTAAGGAAAATTTTCCACGCCCCAGGCCCAACGCCGCACTTGCTTGTACAAGGCTCCCAGCGCACTCCAATAATTACCGATCATCACCGTATCCATCGAGACGGGCAGATACATGGGCGTCACGCGGTAGGCTCCGTGATAATGAATCAAACCTTGCAAGAAGATGCGCGAGTCCTCGCTGACGATGTCCTTTTGCCAAAAATCCACATCCACCAGCATGCGCAAGCTCATCGAGTGCGAGGAAAAAGTCATCATGCCTTCAGGCCGCGACAGCTCGGTCATGAGCCAAAAAGTCGTGCCGAACATGGCCACGCGCACGGCAGCCGGAGATTCCCACAGGTTGTTGTTGTAGAACGGGATCGGTTGGTACGAACTCCTGGTCGGCTGCGCGACGGTCAGATACAGATAGCTCAAGCAGGAAAAATATTGCGCATGGATGGTGGTGTCGATATCGAAAGACGAGACGACCACCTCATCCGGCGAAAGGCCCATCTCACCCGTGACCAGCGGCAAAACTTGATGGCCGGACCAATTCAGGTTAGAGCCCTTTCCCGGAATCTCTTGAGGCAAGCCCTTGGGATGGATGGTCGTGAGGAAGCGCAGGAATTTGCCCTCGAACTCGGGCGTGATCTCGGCCATGTTACGCTCGAAACGTTCACGATCGCGCTCTTCGCCGGCCACGACCACGATGAATTTATCCGCCGCCATCGAACAACTCGCGATCCGGTTCAAAGTTTCGCGCATGACAAAAGTCTCTTCCTTATATGTCGGCAGGAAGATGAGATGGCGCAGGCGCGCATAACCCGGTTGCAGTTCCGCCAGCTTCTGCCAATCTTTCTTGATGTCTCGTTTGTAGCGGTACCACGAAACGAGCGTGAACGGGATGTAATAGGCTACGCGGAAAAGCCAATACAAATCGTAGATGATGACGAAATAGATGACCCACAGCGGACGCACGAAGGACAATCCGAGCGAGGCGATGAAAGTGAACCAAACCAATCCGCCCGGGATGATTTCGAGTAACCTCCGTTTGAACTGCGCCTTGGTCATGCTGTGCGTTTGACGGTTATGTTCGGTTCAGAATCATATTCCGGCGCCACGTAGCTTTGCGCTGGGATCGTGCCGTGCGCTAAAGCGTCGCGCAACCGCTCAAGATCCTGCGCCTCATCCACGTCCACGCCGTAAAGCGGTTTTTTGTGCCAGCGCGCCAGCAAGTTGGCAATGAGTACACCGCTGCGCACCGCGGAATACGAACCTGGTCCTTTGACCACGCAAATCCCGTCAGCCGCCTCAAGTATATCCCTTGACGCTGCTACGGCCAGGGCAGGCAAAATCTCATGCGAACGTCCGACCGATTCCTTGACCTTTATTTTATCGCCTAACACGCCCAAACGAAAAGCGCCTGAACGGACGGTGTCGATGAAGATAAAGGTCATACGGGAGCAGTCAGAATGACTAATGTCTAATTTCTAATGTCTAGGGTCTGACCGAAAATTAGTCATTAGACATTAGTCATTAGACATTATTTCTCTAGGTTATTCACCGCTATGGTCTTGGGTGAGCGCAAGATGCCGTCCAAAAACCGATCGGCCATTTCTTTGCGGTAAGCGTATTCCTGCGGCGTCATGACTGAATAGTTGATTTCGGAGTCCATGGCTTTCTCCAGTTTTTGCATGATCTCGGTGAGCTTGGAGCGATCGACGTTGCCTACGATGAACACATCCACGGGCTGGCCTTTTTGTCCGGTGAACACTCCGAGGAAAGCCAAGTACTTGATGTCGCCCAGCTTCATGATCTGCTCGTCCACATGCATTTCCATGAGCGCATAGGCTTTGAGCAAAAGCGCCTTGACCTCGGGCATGAGCGGAAAGCCGTTGTTGGCCGTGTAGTATTTGCGCTTGAGTCCCGGGCGTTTAAGCTCCGAATCGACCGAAGCAATACCCTCCATGATGAGGCCGATGCGCAGCAGATTCTGGATTTCGCGCCGCACCGCGTTGATTTGGGTGTCGATGCGCCGGGTCAGCTCGCGCACATAAAATGCCTCTTCCGGAGACTGCAGGAACAACATCAGCAATTTGAGCCGGGTTTTTGAGCCAAATAGGTGTTCAAGCATATTACGGATTAATCCTGCCCGGATTTCTCTCCCTTGACAAGGGGGGCGTCAATTGCCGTTACGGATGCGCTAGGATAGACGCGGGTGGGGTTGTTCCAGTATACTCCGCTCGTGAAATAACCCGCAAAAAGATGGAAGAAAACCAACAATTCCGCATCGCGGAGATCGAGGTGGCGCGTAGCGTCGCTGACGAGAACATCGTGGGGATTTTCCGCTTCGAGAATACGAACCGGAACAAAAAGACCCCGGCGCTGCTCATGCTGGCGGAGATCCACTCTTCGCTCTACGCCTATGAGCGGCTGCTGGATCGCCTGAACGGAGCCGCCGAACAAGCGCGACATTTGGTTTCGCAAGTCGACCAAGACCCGCTCGCCCGCTTCGAGAAGCTGGTGCAAAAACTCAACGAGGCGGCGGCGGCTTTCGTCGCCGAGGAACCGGTGCCCATCCAATGGTCACGGGTCAACATCTACGTCATGGAGCTGTCCGACGGCCACCTGTGCTTTGCCGGCGTGGGCAAGCTCATGAATATCTTTTTGCAGAAACAAGACGACGGCGACTTCAGGGCCTTCGATTTGTTCGGCTCGCTCGACCAAACAGCCGTGGCCGATCCGCAAAAACCTTTTTCCACCATCATCTGCGGCGACATCAAGATTGGCGACGTGCTCCTGACCGGCACCAACAACTTCGAGCGCGTGCGCAATGAGCTGAAGCTCAAAGAGCGCCTCATCTCGCTGCCGCCCGTCACCGCGGCCATGGAAATCCGCCAGGACCTGGAACGCCGCGGCATCCCGGACGATTTCGTCGCCGTCATCATCGCCAGCTGCGAAATCAAACCGGCGGCGCAGGAACCTTTACCAATGCCGGAGCGCGCGGAAGAAGCCGCGCCACAGCCCAGCACCGCGTCGATTGAAAAACTTTTGAATACCGAAGACGAAACCACGCAACACCTGGCGCCCCAAATCGCTCCGGTCCCGAACGTCGGCCTGAAACCGCTGGCGCAAAAAATCCTGTCCGTGGCGCAAGATCGGACGCAGCGCCTCTACGTCTTGCTGCGCGAAAAACTCAAGCGCTCGCGCATCCAAGACCCCATGGCCCTGGCCAGCTTGCGCGGCATGAACGCCGGCTACCAAAACTCGCTGAACAAGAAAAAGAAAATGATCATCCTGGGCGTCGGAGCTGTCTTCATCTGCCTGGTGATCGGTCTTGTCTGGTGGAACTTCGCCAAAAAAGCCGCCGCCGAGAGCGCCGCTTGGACTTCGACCTATGACCAAGCCGCGGACAACAAGAATCGCGCCGAATCAGATTTGGTCTACGGCAACGAGTCGCGCGCCCGCACCGAACTCGGCGAAGCAGAAAAAATCATCGCCACCCTCACGACCAAAAACCGCGACCGCGCGAGCAAGCTCGACAAACTGAACAAAGACGTTTCCGATCTGAAAGAGCGCTTGCGCAAGTTGGTCAAGATCGACAATCCGACGGAACTCGCGACACTCGACGCCGCGGCGGGTGAAAACAGTCTGTCCGCTCCGGTCCTGACCAAAGATTACGCTTACGCCGTAGACAACGCGACGCAGAATATCCTGAAGGTCGATCTGCAGACCAAAGCGGTCAAGCGCATTCCCCTGCCCTCCGGCACGTCGCGCATCGTCAGCGGCAGCGAAGGCACGGCCACGGTGATTTTCGCGACCGAAAACGGAAAGCTCATCTCGCTCAACAAATCCACCGACCTGGCCAAGTCCGTCACCTGGGCACGCAGCCGCACCTCTTCGACCACCGACATCGTCCTGTACGCCGGAAAATTATACGCGTTGGACGCCGCGGATAAACAGGTCTGGCGTTCGCTCCCCTCCGGCGACGGCTTCGGTCCCGAGACCGCCTACATCAAAGCTTCCGACACGCCGCTCGACGGCGCGGTCGGCCTGGCCATCGACAGCAATGTGTATGTCCTCAAGAATGACGGCACGCTGTATCAATTCCTCTCCGGCGGACAAGTCAGCTTCGCTTTGGTCCAAATCGATCCGCCGCTCAAATCAAGTTCCGGTCTGTGGACCAGCAAAGACGGGACGGATTTGATCGTCGCCGACGCCGCCGGCAAACGCCTGGTCATCTTCGACAAGAGCGGCGCACTCAAAGCGCAAATCATCTCGACCCAATTCCGTTCTCCGCGCAGCCTCTCGGCGGACGACATCGCAAAACGCGCCATCATCGTGGACGGCAACCGGCTGCTCATGCTGACGCTGCCATAAGTTTGGGGCTCTGCCCGACGAGCGCTATACTGGACGGGAATTTTCATATGGCAAACCCTTTCGAAGCCTCCTCGAATCTCGCCGCCCCGCCGACCGAAAAGCCACAAAAAGATCGCGTCAAAATAGCGCGCCTGACTTTTGAGGAAGACAAGGGAGCGTATCGCCTGCACTTCGAATTCCCCGCCGCCGCCGATTGGCGCACAATCATGGCTTACCAGCGTACATTAGAATTCCTGACCGATGAACGTTATGGACTCTTCGGACGCAGCCCGACCCTGATCCTTGAGGCGGACAATAAATATTCGGTCAACTTAAGCAAGAGAGATTTTAAACCCGGAGAAATCGAGGCTTTGATTCCGCGCTTCCCGGAGACGCTCAAGACCGAATCCCTGCATGACTGGATGGAAAGCGACGAACGCGAAATCGAGGCGCGGCTCAAGGTAGAAGCCGCTTATCCCGAAAAAAAGAAAAAATTCCTCACCGCGCTCTTGGCCGCACAAAACCAACCGACGGTAGACTTGGAATTGCCCATCGAATTAGACCTGGGACTGAATCGCTTCAGATTCAGCGCGGCGCCGGATGACCTGGTCGGGCAAATCACCCAAGGCGTCGTCCAAGAATTCGAAAACGAAGGCAAGATAGATAGTTCCGGTTTTTCCAATACGATAGATGCCGTGCTGGGCAAGCTGTTCAAGCTTAAATTCCAAGAATTCAATCTCGACGATGCCTATAATCGGAATGATGCGACGCGGGAAAAATTGCGCCAAGAAATCACGACGACGATCGTGGGAAGATTCAAGGATCTGCTCAAAAACGGACCCGGACGCAATAAAATCAAATACGAACTGAAAAAAATGGAGCCAGGTTACGCGCCCCAAAACAAAGCCTAGCCGCATTGACACGTCGTCCGAAAGATGATTAGCTGACCTATTCCTCGTTTCCATGGGAGGTGAACGTGGACGCATCTTTTTTCGACAAGCTTCAGACCGCGCTTGAGAGTTGCGGACGCGAAGGCGCTGCCGGATTCGTCGACCTGCTGCGCCAGGAGTGCGCGCGCATCGAATCGGCCATGCAAGACGGCCGATTCCCAGACCTAGAGCTGCGCAGCTCCTTACGTAACATGATCCGCGACATGGCCCTGCTCATCCTGCTCACGGATCGCGGCCTAGCTCCCTTGAATCTGCCTGAACAGGACCAGCGCGGAGTCCTCTCCATCCCGCAAGATTCGACGCTCCACACGGACGTCAATATCCTCGAATGGCTGTCCCAACAAACGTGGGACATCCTCGCCTGAACCCGCCCCCGACACTGCTCGGGGGTTTAAAATTATGACCTACACCTTCAGCTAATCACCCGCCGTCATCGCGGTCCTAAAATCAAATACAACCTCATACTTTTTGGCGGCAAAAAGTATGCAAAAACCGCTGGGGCCTCGAATTCGCTAACAAGTATAGGCTTGGGTGTTCTTGCGGCCCGCTCAACTCTCGGCCCCAGACCCCACCTCGAGGACTACGGACCTGCGCGTTTGGATGATCACATCCTGTCATTGCGAGCCACGTCGTTCGCGGGCGCCGTGACGAGGAGCAACAGCGAGCCATGACAAACGGAATGCCGAATGCGTAGGTCCTAAAAAAATAAAAGAATTCCCCGACTTGAGAAGTCGGGGCGAGTAGAGCGTCGCTATTCACGGCCACCGGATGCCGTCGAGCTTATTGAGGTCGACAGGCGTCGAGAAAGCTTCGAGAAGCTCTTTGATTTCAGGGGGAGGCGGGACGGAATCCGCCGTCTCCGGGAACTGCGGATTCGGTGGCAATGCCCCCGAGCCTTCGAGGTTCGGTTCGACTGTCGCCGTCCACAGCATTTCTCCGTCGACAGGAAGACGCGTCGCTTTCTCCTCTTTGTTCATGTTCTCGCTCCTTTGTCGGAGAGTCGAAGTTCCGCAGCCTGCTTCTTTGACAGGCGAATCTCAAGCGGAGGAAGCACCTTGACTCGGCAAACGTGCTTGATGCTTTTTTGTCCGCTGGATCGTCTGGCTTGTCGAGGTGCGACGATGAGCAGCAAAAAACGCATGTCGCGGTATGCTTTTGGTTGGAAGAGCTTGGCCGCAAGCGTCGCGCGGCTGTACTCGCCGGCTTGGTCCCGCATGGTCACGTGCACGCCCCGGCTGTCGGCTCCATCGACGCGGCCCATGCAGGCTCGCACGCAAGCCTCTCCGGGAGCAAGCGATTCAGTTATCGCTTTGTCGTCAGGACAAGGCAAGGCGTCATAGCCTTCTGGAGAAAGCAGCGTCTCGATCTCGGGCATGCGCGGATGTCCCGTGGGCATGTCCAAGGTCTTGGGATCGAGTTTGGTTTCAAAGGGCTTGAGGCGCTCCTGGAGTTGGCGCTCGAGTTCTTCCGCGGAGAGCTCGACCTTGCGTTTTCCTTTGCCTCCGAGTTTGAGGCGAGGATTGGCGGGTGTCGTCCAAAGAGTCTGGGCTGATTTTTTCGGCTTGCCCATCTTGTCCTCCTCACCAAGACTTTACCTGCGCGCTTGATTCGCAGCAAGTCCGCGGGATAAACACCTCAAACCAAAACCCGGCTCACAGGCCGGGTTTTGAAAACATGGCTGACATTCAATCGTTTATTTCAGGACCACTTTACCGCCGGCATCTTCGACCTTCTTCTTGATCTCTTCAGCCGTGGCTTTGTCCACGCCTTCCTTGACCATCTTGGGCGCAGCGTCCACCAGGTCCTTGGCCTCCTTGAGACCCAGTCCTGTGACTTCGCGGATCACCTTGATGACACCGATCTTGTTGCCACCGGTTTCGGTCAACTCAACGTTGAACGAAGTCTTTTCTTCGGCGGCGGCAGCACCGGCGCCCGCGGCCAGCATGACCGGAGCAGCGGCTGACACGCCGAATTTGTCCTCCAGCACCTTGACCAACTCGGCCAGGTCCAGGACGGAAAGTTTTTCGATGGTCTCGACGATGCCTTTGAACTTCGCCGGCACCTCGATCGTCTTCTGTTCGTCTGACATATGATGATTGTTTCTGGATTGAATTATTTCTGTTCAGTCGCCGGGGCTTCCGTAGCAGCTGTCTGCGGAGCTTCGGCTGGGACAGCCTGAACGGGTGCTTCCGCGACCGGAGCTTCGGGCGCAGCGGCGGGAACTTCCGCGACGGGTGCGGCCGGCGCTTCTTCGACTTTAGCCGGAGCGGCGCCTGCATCCTTGGATTCGCGGATGGCGTTCAAGGCACGCACGAAAGCGGACACCGGAGCGTAGATGGTACCGACCACCTTGCCCAAGAGTTCGAGGCGTGACGGAAGTTTGGACAAAGCGATTACCTTATCCTGTCCCACCACGATGCCTTCAAAAATTCCGCCGACGAGTATGATCTTAGTCACCTTGGACATGTCACCCAGCACCTTGGCCGGAGCGACTTCGTCTTCCAGGCCGAAAGCTGTACCCAACATACCGGGGAGCTTTTTGGCGTCGACTTCGTAGCCGGCTTCCTTCGCGGCCAGGGTCAAGAGCGACTTTTTAGCCACGATGTATTCCACCTTGGCTAAGCGCGTCGCTTTGCGCAGTACATCGGCTTGCGCCACGGTCAAACCCCGATAGTCTGCGAAGACCACGGACTTAGCCCGCTTGAACACGTCGACGAGTTTAGCTTTGGTCGTTTCCTTTTGTTGTCTGGTTTTTGGCATAGGTTTAGGCAATAGGCAGTAGGCTGTAGGCGATAGCCAACAACGAATCCGTATTGCCTGTGTAATTTCTCGACCTTTGAATCGGCCTCGGTTTGGACGGTTGGCTACTGCCTACCGCCTATTTGCCTACAGCCTTCTTAAATAAACACCACAGGCTTCCTGTGGGCTTAATCCCGCAAAAACTGCGGGTAAAAGCTCCTCGGCAGGGCGCGACGCGTGGCCACATGGCTTTTACGCGTCGATGTTTGAACCCCTTTTGCGGGGCCCCTGCTGTCTCAGGACCTTGAGTGTGCAAAGAGATTAAACCAAGTTCATTTTTTAGTCAAGATTTAGAACGTGAAGATGCTCACGCGAGTCAATTTCATCTAAGCCCAAACTTATTGACAATAGTCAATAAGTTTGGTAATAGGACAGAGTCAAATCGTACCCCGGCGGCTGGGCGAGCCGTGTTCGAAAAAAGGAAAAAGTGATGAAAAGAGGAGATTGGAATGCCCTATTGGTGATGACGTCACTGATTGTCGGGATTGCGGCAATCACGTTTATCATGGAAGCAATAAAGCCTTCGGTAAGCATGGAAGATCCCCCACCACCGACATACCGCCACGTTCTCGACATCGATTACGGCCCTTGGTGGTGAAGCACCTTGAAGATAAAAAAGGGAAATGGAGGTTGCCATGTACCGAATGCTGATCTGTCTGTGTTGCGCTTTGCTTCTGGGATGCTCATCCACGTCTTCGCGCCAACCGGCGCGGCCGATGAGCGAGGACGACATCAAACTCTGCGTGCAGATGGCGCGCGCCAATCCGGACAGGGCGGATGAAGCTGCTCTGTGCTATGACCTGAAGACGCGCATCCAAATGGCGCGGGCGGCGGCGCAGAAAGCTGACGAGGCGAGGCAGTCGAATGAGCTCAACTTGTGCGGCTTGCCCGAGACAAAGCCCAAGGTAGCGGTCATGCCGATCAGCGGGCCAAATCTACAACCTGGTCAAGAAAAGCTAATCTGCGACGGCGGCGAGGACGACAACGGCAAGCTTTACACGCCGTTTGACGCGCGCATCTTTGAGGTCGGACGTCCTGTGGGCAGGTTCGTGTTTCATGGCATCACCCTGATCCACTACAAGAAGAGCCTCCACGGACTCTCTTCCGGCGAAATGAATATCGTGTGTCCTATGAAACCAGGATGCGCGAATACTTGCGCCGAGGAGTGTGTCGACAAGGAACATTGTTGTGACCTGCAATGGATTGGCAAGGTAGCAGAACCACCTGTCGATCCCAATACCTTGAAAGCCTGGGGCGCTGGGCTCCTGGAGGCCATCAAGCTGAACAAGCAGAAGTAGCTACTCGCGCATTCGCTCACCGATTCAGTCGGTGTCGGGTGCGCTCTTTTTTTATTCGATGATTACGACTCCCGATGTCTTTGACACTTCACTGCGCCCGTTGGATGCTGATACCAGTTCTTTCACCCGAAAGGCAGGTGCGTCATGAAGGTCACGATCGAAATCCCGGATGGCAGTCTGGCGAAGCTTGAGGCTCTCCTCAAGAACACGGATTGTCCGAACTTGCAGACCCTGTTCTTCCGCGGCATCAGCCTATATGCGTTCTTGTACAGGCTGCTCGACCGCGGACTCAAACTCCTGATCGCCACAGCCGATCTCGAGGTTGAATCGGTCCTGGGCAAAGAGGAATTCTTAGGACTCGAATTCGAACCCGAAGACAGACCTCAACCGACCGCGCCATCCAACTAAGGAGAACCAGATGACCGTGCGCAAGACTTGAAAACCCGACGTACTTACCGTCGGGTTTGCGTTATGCGTGAAGTGAATTTGGAATATGGAAGTTAGAATATGGAAGTTCGAAATCCCCATTCCACATTCCAAATTCACTCACCCCCCCTCACTCTCCATCGATAAGCGTGCCTTTGAATTTTTTTCCCTCGAAAATCTTTTTTACGTTTTTCAGATCCTTGCCCAACGCGATCACGACCTCCATCCCCCACTTCTGCGCGAGCTTCGAGGCGATCGGATCGAACGGTGCGTTGGCTCCCGGCGACCATTTGTCGCCCACGATCTTGCGGAAGTCTTTCCAAGCGATGCGTTCGATTGGTTCGGCGTCCTCGAAGCGAGCCGGGTCCTTATCATACACCGCGTCGATGTTGGTCAAATTCAAGATGCGCCGCGCTCCGTATTTGCGCGCAAAACGCACGGCCACGTAATCCGTGCTGCGTCCCGGCTTCCATCCGGCGGCGATGAGGATCGGTTCGGTCCAGACATAACGCCGCGTCGGATCCTTGGCCACGTGTTCCGCCGCCGCACCGCGAAAAATCGAGCGCAACAGATGTCCGTTCAGACGCGTGGCATGGATGCCCAACCAATCTACATCTTCTGAATCCAACCGTGCCACCGAATTCGCCGCTTGTTGATACGCCCGCGCCGTCGATCCACCGCCCACGACGACGATGAAGCGCCTGCCTTTTTTCGCTTCTTGCATAATCAAACCGCGCAAAGCTTTGAGATACGCAACGTCGATGCCGCTCTTAGGCACAACGATCGATCCGCCGATGGAGATGACGATTGGGGGCATAGGCAATTGTTTTTCAGTGCTCATTTCGTCCCGAACAGACCGTTCACCAGCCAAGACACGAGCCAAAAAATCAGCGCGCCGAAAAAAGCGGCTTTGAAGCCGACGACGTCGAAACCTTTGACGACCGATGAGGCCAACCAAAACATAAGCGCGTTAATGACCAAAGTGAACAGCCCCAAAGTCAGGATGTTGACGGGCAAGGTGAGTAGGATGAGGATAGGACGCACCAACGCATTCACCAGACCGATCACGAGCGCGGCGATGAGCGCGGACCAAAAACTTGCCACGCGCACGCCGGGCACGATATACGCCGCAGCCATGACCGAGAGCGCGCTGATGAGCCAACGAAGGATGAGGTTCATAATTGAAATGAGTATTTAGTAGCTAGTAGCTGGTAGCTGGTATGACATACCAGCTACTAGCTACCAGATACCAGCTACTCCGGACTATGTGCTTTCTTTATTTCTCTGATTTTATTCTCCGCTTCCGTCAAGCGCTTCTTCAAAGCCTCGGCCAAAGTCATGGCGCGCTCGAACTTTTGCAGACCTTGATCCAAATCCTTTTCGCCGCGCTCGAACCACACCGCGATTTCCTCGAGTTCCGTAAAAGCTTTGGCCGTGTCTACGCTCTTTGGATCTTTAGATGTGGTTTTGGGCATAGTGTTGATTATAACTCAATCCCCTTATTAGCCAGATATTTAATAAAGTCTGCAAGATTCTTAACGCCTCCGTCCAAGACGGAATTATAGATATCGACCCCAAATATTTCTTTATTGATATATTTCGGGTGTGTGCAGATAGTATTTTTGATGTTTAGAATTATTTCTCTATTTTCATCATTTAATCTGCTTTTTATTCCATCGATATATTTTTCAGCTCTCACCAAAGAATCCTTCACGAATCTAAGATCAATTTTCCATTCGCTCTCCCCTTCTCCTCTCACAAAAATTCCCAAATACATACTTTCCGGAATGCCCTGCGCGATAATCTGCTCCGTTCTTATCCTATTGTCTGCCAGAAGCAGCTTTTTTACTTCAGGCTTGTTGAATAAATATTGAACCGTTCTAAAATAATCATCCTCTTTCAATTCATCGACGGCTAAATCCATATCTATATCTCGCCAAGTCATCAGCCCTAAAGCGACGCTGCCGATAATTTTTGCGTTCCCGAACTTTGACAAAAAATCCAACAAACCCAACTTGTCTAGTATTTCGCTTGCTTCTTTCTGAAGAATGGCTTGATTTTTTACAAGATTCGGCATCTTTTTTATAACAGCTTCGGCTGCAGCGCGCCGTCCGGCAACTTATTAATCTCCGCCCCTGCCTTCCCATCCTTCATCTCAAGCGCGATTTCCTGACCCAGCTTCAGGTCTTTGACCGAGGTCAGGTACTTGCCTGCGCTGTCACGGATAATCGAATAACCCCGCGCCAAAAGACGCTTGGGATCAAGCGAGGAAACGACGCGTAGGCATGAATCGAAGGACTGTTTAAGAGTATACAGCCAACTTTCCGCGCCGACCACGACCCTCCGCTGCAGCGTCTGGAGCTCATGCGCCCGGGCTTGCACCCAAAAACTCGGCGCTGACATGGCGCGTTCCAAGACGTTGCGCCGTCTTTCCAATTCGGAATCCATGGCGACTTCGACGGATTCGACCAAAGTCGCGATTTCATACAGCACGTCGCGCCTATCAGGCACGAGACGCCGCGCACAATCGGTCGGCGTCGAACCGCGCACATCAGCTGCTTCCTCGGCCAAAGTAATGTCGCGTTCATGTCCGATGGCGACCAGAGTCGGGATGATTGATCCGTGGATGGCGCGCACGACTCGTTCGTCATTGAAAGCCATGAGTTCCTCGAGCGAGCCGCCGCCGCGGGTCATCACCAGAGCATCGTAATCTCCGGATTGCGCTTGGCCAATCGCCCTCACGATGTCCTGCGCCGCTCTCTCGCCTTGCACTAAGACATGGTACAAATCGATCTCCAATCCGCCCCAACGCTCATTCAAGATGCGCACGAAGTCGCCGTATGCAGCGCTTTCACGCGAAGCGACGAGCGCGATGCGCCGCGGAAACCTCGGCAGTTGCCGTTTGCGCGCCGCCGCGAACAAACCCTCTTGCGTCAAACGTTCGCGCAAATGAAGCAAGGCTTTGCGCAACTCGCCTTCGCCGGCCAACTCGAGGCGTTCCGCCGAAAGCGAAAATTTTCCGTATTTGGGATAGACGCGCGGCACGCCGTAGACCCTGACCTTGATCCCCTCTTCGATCGGCACGTTCAAATTCCACGCCGGCATGAAGACGTTGAGCAGACCCTTATCGTCTTTGAGGTCGAAAGTGACCCACTGTCCTTGCGACAAACGGTAATTCGAGACTTCGCCCTCCACGGCAAACGCCTCGCCTCCGCTAAGCGTCTCCCGCAACAGATCGTTGACGATGCCGATGAATTCCGAGACTGGCAGTATGCGCATTCTACAATCTTATACCGCCGTGGCATAAAAACAAAAGCCTCGTAGGAAACGAGGCTACGTGGTTAAGAGCGAAACATGTCGCTACTTTTGTTTTGGCTGGCAAATGCGGCAGTCGGTCACATTGACTCCTTGGGGACCACCCACCCGGCCGGACGAATCTCTGCCGCGACAGTCGATGTATGGCGCGTCCTTACGGATCGGATTTTGAACGGAAAAAAAGACCAGCTTTCCGTCGATCGAGTCAGCTCCAGTACCGGAAAAATTCTCCGGATTCTTCCCGGGAAAGACTTTGGAAAATTGCGGATATTTATCTTGCCCAGGACTCGCCTGTTCCTGCTTTGCAATTCCATGACATTCGACCGACGAATCGGTTGCCGGATAACGCCCGAGATACGAAACCACGGCATATACAGAGAGGGCAAGGATACCAAGTAAAAATAAGCCTACTAAAAGGACCGCTTTTTCAGCATCTTCTTCGGCTTTCTCTTCTCGGGCTTTTTTCAATTGACTCTTCAGCTTCGCTTGCCTTTCCGGAGAGCTGACGGTGTTGAGCACACGCTTCAAAATCACTGCTGCTACCATCCCATTCACAGCGCTGCTCGCCGTATCCACGACTTTATCGACGACTTTGGCTGCCGTAGCATCGTCGATATCGACATATACTCCGTTTCCATGCTTGCTCTTGATGCCGCCGATCTTCATAACTGTCTCCTTCCGAGAAATTGTCGAACGAACTACTGCAATTAGGGATGATTTTCAACAAAGTGTCAAGTCTCTCGTGGCTCCATCCGGCGCCCGCTGGCGCAGCCTGAAAACAAAAAAGCCCCGGTTCGGTAGCGACCAAAGCGGAGCGAGATGCGGACGAAAAGTGCGGGTTCGCGGGACGTGGTGAAGCCGCTCGGACAGGGTTCAGCGCACCTGCAGCGCGCATTTCAGGACAGTTGGGCAGCAAAAGACGCAACGCCTGCAAGTCGGACACAGTTCAACGCCGCGCAAACAACAGTCGGAGCAGTAGCTCAAGATGGGTCTCACGCCGGATTGCGGTTCTTTTTCCGCAGGCGCGGAATCGTCGTCGACTTTTTGGGAAAGATCGAAAGCTTGCATTCTGAAAAATCCTCCTGTGCCGAAAGAGGCTATCATGGGCAGGATAATCTGTCTAGCGTGCAAACTCCAACCGCCCGGAACTAAGTTGCTCGCTCAAGCTAGGCGCCGAGATACTCGCCAACCGTTCCAGGCGCGCGGTCTTCTCGCTGCCCGACAAAAACTGCGGCTGGCTCGTCGTGATCTTGATGGGATATAAATCAAGTTGGATATTCTTGTCCGCGATTTTCAGGCCTAGCGCCAGACCCAGACCGGTTTCGCGCGACCAATCCTGATCAAAGATAAAATTTCCCAGCGAATAAACGATGGGTTTGCCGCGATAGACTTCGACCGATTCCATCCAGTGCGGGTGCGAACCCACCACGGCATCGGCGCCGTTCTCGATCAGCCAATGCGCCAAGCCGGTTTGCGTGGCGTCAGGTTTTTCTTTGTATTCCTGACCCCAGTGCGGCATGACTACGATGTAATCGGCCGTGTCACGCGCGAGAGCAAGTGCATTGAGCGCATCCTCTTTGTCCAGCGGATTATCCGAGATGTTAAAACCGATAAGGGCGATTTTTTTACCTTTGACGTCGATGAAGGCGAGCGCCGAAGATGGATCATCGCGGACCTGATCGCCGAAAACTTTCAATCCGGCTTTCTCCAGCACGGCACGCGAATCCTGCGCGCCTTGCCTGCCCTGGTCCAAAGCATGGTTGTTGGCTTGCGACACGGCGGCGAAGCCGGCTTTTTTGAGCACCGGGACGATCTCCGTCCCAAAAGCGAAATCAATGGATTTGATCGGCGCGCGGCGGGATGAAATCGAGCCTTCGAGATTACCGACGACCAGATCAAAAGTACCGAGCGCATTATCTTTCAGGTTGCCGATCTTCAAAAAAGGATAATCCGCGTTCTTGGCTTTTTGCGTCCGCGTCTTAACGGTACGATCGAACATCATGTCGCCGACGAAAAAGAGCGCTATGGAATCTCCTTCGACTTTTGATCCTTCGACTGCACCCAAGGCAAGCTTTGGACTTTCGACTTTCGGCTCTTCCTCTATCAGCGCTGCTTTGGGCGGCGCGACGGCACTGGCCAAACCGGCTCCTTTATCGCCATCCGGATACGCCAATACACCGGTCACGATCGCCGTGCCGACTGCACACACCGCGAGGGCGCTTAAAAAATGGTGATTGTTTGCCACATGCGGAATATCCCCCAAAACAAGACGGCCCAAAATAAATTAGACAGCAGAAGGTCGACCGGAAACCAAGCATCTTCTTTTACGCCGAACATCCCATGACCTTCCAGCGGCAACACGACGCCGCCCATGAACACGGTCATGACCAAGCTCCACACCGCGACCCGCCAAAAATCAACCTGGGCAAAAACGCCGTAAGACACGAGCAGCGCAAAGACGCCGCCGAAAAGCGCGGAGAGCAACACATGCATGAGCACGCCCAAAAGATGCGCCTCACGATGCGTCACGGCGCGTCCGAAAAGTTTAGGCTTATCCAAGTCACGGACAAAATTGCCCGCGCTCAAGTATGGCGCCAGATGCGCCACGAAAAGCATGATTGCGCCGGCTATGGCGCCGGCAGCCGCTCCGGTGAGGAACATAGGAGATAGTTCAAAGCTTAAAGTTTAAAACTTAAAGCTGTCGATTGGTTATTGGTTATTTTCCTTCTATGGTTGCAGTATATCCTCTGTCCGGCCATTAATGGAAATGACCGGGTCAACCGCACTGCCTTGCGCGCGCTTCCAAGTCTCGTTGATCTGCGCCCTGATCGCCGCGGTTCGGCACGAACCGCCTACCGCGCGTTCCAAACTTTCGTCAAATTTCAATACGTCAGGCAATTCCAGTTCAGGATCCGGAACGCCTTGAGGGACATTGGTGATATAACCCTGTGATTTTTCCCAATTCGTCGGCCCCTTCAACAATTCATGCAAGGCTATAGCCCAAGCATTTCCGTCGGCGCCGTAAATTCCCGCTACGACGGTGTGCTTGACCGGATATACTTTTGAACAATCCATGAGGTTGGGATCTTTTTTGGTGTTATTCCAGAAGACCGTCACGCTTTCAGTGCTCGTGGGCAGCAAGACCGAAATCTTGACCGCGTGGATGGGCGAACCGTCTTTAGCCGAAGCCTCGAAGACATTCAACGTGCCGCTCGCGGTTTTGGGCATAACGTCATAAAATAATGCGACCTTATACGCGCCGGGCTGGCCGCTGTCCGGGCTATGCACGTAGGCGTTGCCTGAAGCCACGATTTTGCCGTCAGCTTGCTTCACGTTCCACGACAAAACATTTTCAAAAGCAGTGCTCGTGCCGTAAAAACTAACGCCGTTCAAGAGCGGTTCTGCGGCGCTCTTCGGTTGCGTCAAAACTACGCTCGTCACCCCGTCGGCGCTGGTGAAGATTTTTCCGCTCAAATCCTGCGACGGCGTTGTAGAACTTGGAGCTTGAGTGCTCGGCTGGTTCTGCGTCGCGACCGGCGGGCGGGCATTGATGCGGGCAAGATTCTGCTGCCGGATGAAATACGCCAAACCTAACGCCAGACCACCCAACACGACGACGAAAATGGCGAGCTTTAATTTTTGCATATCAGCCTCGAGGTATGACGATAAGCATGTCGGTTTGTGACGGGTCGGTTCCTCCCAATTCACCCGCGCCGATCAATCGATCCGCTTGGCCGAGCGCCGGATCGTGCAGCAAAAAATCGTCTTTCACATAACCTTTCACCAGCGTCAGCCGTCGCGTATCTTTTTCGCCTACGATGATGAGCACGGGAAAACCATTAGCCAGCGCTCGCTTGAGTTGCGCGGCGTCGAATTTCTCCGTCTGTGTTTCGTATTTGAGATAAGCTTTGATGCGCTCCGCGACCGTTTGCGCCGTATCTTCCGCGGTCGACTTTCCCAGCGCTTGCTCCGCCGCATTCAATTTTGCCGCGTCGACATTCTGCACGATATGATAATACGCTTCAAGCATCGCGGCGCTCGCTCCTGCATCCGAACCCGCAGCCCACGGCACGGCCAAGTTGGTCGCCGAAGGCAAGACGCCACGCCGCGCGAACGGATCAGGCAGTTGCGCGGTTTGCGGCGGTGAGGATACGAGCACAAAATGTTCCGAGGTCGCGACGCCACCTTCGATCGCCCCAGGTTGTTCGCTCCCCAAGACCGAAGACGAAATCCACCAGTACGAAAACTGGCGCGGCGCGGGTAGTTCGCTTGGCATACTCTTCGCGGGCCGCAAAACAAAATAACCAGCGGTGGCGACGCCCAAAAGCAAAATCGCCAAACCCAACATAAACAGCTTTTTCCGCATATTCAAATGATACATCGAAACTACCCAGGTGGGTAGTTTCGCTTGAGCATTTTTGTGTTGTTTACTCCAATGTGACGGCAATCATCTTGTCTCCCGCACGCAGTTTATCCACGACCTCCATGCCTTTGGTAACGCGACCGAAAACGGAATACAGCGGATCCAACCCGGAATCAGCCAAGACGACGAAAAATTGCGAGCCGTTGGTGTTCGCTCCGGAGTTGGCCATGGCGACGATGCCGCGCTTGTAAGGCAAATTCACTTTATCGTCTTCGAATTTATATCCCGGACCGCCCGTGCCATAACGTTCGACGTTCTCCACCGATTTGGTCAGCGGATCGCCGCCCTGGATCACGAAGCTCGGGACATAGCGATGGAAAGTCGTGCCGTCGTAGAATTTTTGCTTGGTCAGATAAACGAAGTTGGAAGCGGCCTTGGGTCCTTCTTTGGGCAAAAGCTCGAACCAGAAATCGCCCTTGTCCGTCTTGACGTGAACCTGCTTGGTGATTTCCTGCTCCGGCAAGATTCCGGGGAAAGCCAAAGTGAGCGGCGCGGTCGGCGTGCTCGAGACGGCAGTTGATTCGGGATTGGTCTGATTCATATTTTGTGTCGCGGCTTGATCCGTCGCTTGAGTCGATGTACCCGCGACGGTTTCCGCGGTGCTAGTGGCTTGAGTTTGAAGATTGGCTGGATTAGCAGCTTCGGATGAGGCGTAAGCTTGGCGATATTTGTCCAAGGATACTGGCGATTCGCGGTTAAAACAACCGGCGCCCCACAAAATCGAGATGGCGAGCAAAGGTAAAAGATATTTTTTCATACCCCGTCAGAAGTCCAAAACTAAAGAATGAATTATTTGATCGCGAGGCGTAAGCCAAAATCCACCTCTCGAGCTGACGAATTACCTAGCCCCGCTGGACTTCTGACGAGGCATAGTCCGTGAATTATAGGCGGGCGTGTTTTAAATGACAATGTCGAATAAAAATCGAGTAAGTGAATTTGGAATTTAGAATTTGGAATTTGGAATGAGGGGGGTGAATTTGGAATTTGGAAGTCAGGATTCCATATTCTATATTCCAAATTCACGCCAGCCACCGACCCCTTCAGCCTTCCCACGGCAGTCCCGCTTCGCCCGCAAAACCCCAGCGCGCCGCATCCGCGTTCAAGTCCGTCCGCCACCATTGCAACGCCGCCTCAAGATCAAGCTCGGCGTGGCTCACCAGCAAAGACATGTCGCGGCCGCGCTCATCGCGCGCTTGCACCAATACGGGACGGGTCTGACCCGGTTCATATACTGCGCGAACCAATGCCGAGCGCGCGCCGCGATTGATCAAGCGACGCGCCGCTTGACGTGCCAGCCAAGCTCCGGATTTTTCCGGTCGCCGCAAATCCAAACCAACGCTGGGCGGCGAAGGCGGCAGAGCGTCGCCGTACGCAAAGACATCCGTGCCGCAACGACCCACCGCTTTGCCCAAACCGCGCAACTCATTGCTGCCGGCGAGGTTGACCCGCACTTTGAGCCCGGGCGCTATGCCTTGGACCAAGGTAGTGATTCGTTCGCGCGCTTCCTCCAACGCCAGGTCGCCGTGTTCGATCGTGATGTTGGCGGATTGCGGTTCGCTCACCGGCGCAAAAACTTCGGCCTGACCGTCCGCGCCCAGCCAATACCAACCTTCATCCGCATTACGCTGCTCTTCAAGTTCCTTGGCGATGCGCCGCGCGAGCTTGAGCGTCTTAGGGATCAACTCCGGCGTCTCGTCAGTCGCATAACCCGTGACGACGACGGGATGGATTGGCCCGGCCGCGAACAAACGCACTTGTTCGGTCGGCACTTGCTCAAGCGAGACGAAAGGTTCCATCTCGGCCGCGCCGAATTTTCCCAGCGTGCGCTGAATCAAAGCCGCGACGTCAAAATCCGCCTGGCTCAAGATATCGCCGCAGACAAAAATCGCGCCACGTCCGCCCATGACCGAAATCCTGACCCGCGCATTCGGATCGCGCCGCAGATATTCATCCAAAATGGCCTCTGCCACCAGATCGCACGCCTTGTCGGGATGTCCGGGTAATTTTACGTTAGCCGTCCTCATGCCATTCTATTTAACATAAATGGGTCAAAAATCAAAGCCAGACGGAGTAGCAAGTAGCAAGTAGCTAGGGTTTCGGGTTCCTTGCTACTTGCTACTTGCTACTATCTTCAGCAGCGGCTGCGGATAACGCACGAAGCGCACCCCAAATTGTGCCTTGAATCGGCTGAAGCCGCGCCAATTCTTGGGATTACCCGGCGACCAAAAATTATCCAATTCAAGATATTTAAAGCCGTGCATCGCGGCGTGGCTGAACCAAAAATCCATGAGCCCGACGGCGACCGACGATCGCTCGGCCTCGGGCAAGACGAAAGAAGCAAGATGGTACGCATAAGCATCTTCGGGGATTTCCAGGCAGACGAGTCCGGCGACCGTTCTTGTGCCGTCCCGCGCCCGGAAAAATTTTACACGTGCGCCGTGTCGCGCGACTTTCTTTTTAATCAAACCGGCGATGAGCCGCTTGAGCAGCGGGTCTTTGGATGATTTTGCATAAGCCGCGAGATATTCTCCGACGCTCCCCTCCTCAATCTCGTAAGGCTGCGTAGCCAGCCACTTTTTCCGGTGGCGCTGCGCATGTTCGCTCCACGCAAGCCAATACTCTGGCGCGACTTTTGCGAATCCCGTCAGACGATGGTTCATTTGCGCTGGACTGACGAGCCAGCCTTTCGGTTTATCGGCGCTCACCACGCGTTGCCAGATGACAAGCCGAGCATGTCCAAACGGTTGGATGATCGGTTCGACGTCCGTCTGATGGCTCTCGATCCAAAACGGACCATAATGCCAGCGCAAACCCGGATTCTCCGCCGTACCGACTCGCGTATAAAAACCATCGGTCTCTTCGCGCTTGAGATAAGTCGCGCTCGAAAGATAATGGCGATAATCCGCGGGTTGCGCATCGCCGAGCGCGCCGTTCCCGGGCCAACGGAAAAGCGCCAGACGATTGAGCCTGAAGCGCCAACGCGCATGACAGCCAAAAACTTTTCCCGCCGCCTCGAAAATCTTAGGCGTGCGATAACAATTCAAGATGAAAAAACCGCGCGGCTCAAGCGCTCGTGCAAACTTGCGCATGAAAGTGACATCATGGAATTCCGCCAAAGGTTCAGCGCCCTGAAAGATATCTCCCAAGATCAAATCGAATTTTCCGGACAAGCCATCCAAGACTTCGTTCGCGTCACCTAAAATGATTTCGGGGCGCTGTCCGTAAATTTTAATCCTGTCAGCCACGCGCACCATCGCTTCATCCCATTCGATGGCGACGATCCTGGCGCGCGGATAACGCCGCCGCAACGGTTTGATGCAACCGCCGCCGCCCAAGCCCAAGACCAAAATATTCTTGATGCCTTCACGCGGCACGCGGCGCAACGCTCTCGCCCACATCCGCGTCACATAATCCGAGGACTGAAAAAATCCGTCACCCACGACTTCCCAAGAACCAAAAAAACGCGTGCAACGGATGGCTTTATTTTTATCCGACGGAAGGATGAATTTTTCGTAGAGCCAGGACATACAGGAAGTCTTGCGCAAAGGATGCCTCATGCGTGAAAGAGACGCAAAAAACTCGTCATCCTAAACTTCCCTCCGCCCCCACTCCACTCTGTCATCCTCCGCCCCCCCCTGTCATCCTCCGCTTCTTCTTCTGTCATCCTCCGCGAAAGCGGGGGATCCAGAGAGAAACCTTCCAATGTTCCCGAGGTCTGGATTACCCGGTTGAACCGGGCAATGACAAGGCACGTATTAAAAAAAACGGGACCGGGGAGTTCCGGACCCGTTCTGGGTTTCACGCGGCGACCTTGGCCTTGTTTCGACGGCGGCGGGTCCGGCGTGCGATGAGCGCGGCGGCCATGTCGAGCGCCTGGTCGGCATGAGAGCGCATGATTTCGTTGTCCATGCAGAACCTCTGATGGATACGCAGAAGCTCGTCGACCGTGAGCGGCTTGCCGCAGAGAGCGGCCATCTGCTTGGCCTTGACGGGTTCTCCGTGGCAGAGCCATTCGTCGCGAAGTGCGGCCGCGATGCTGCGCTCTTTGCCCGCCCAGCGCTTCGGGTTACGGCTCTTGAGCAACGAGCAGATGGGCAGCTTCTCTCTCGGAGAGATGGTCGCCTTCAAAAGCTCAACCAGGAACTTGGTACTGGGACGAACCCGGAGTCGGTCACAGATTACCTTATAGCCGAGAAATCCTTCGCGCTTGCCGACGGTCTCGACGAATTCCTCATGACTCAATCGCATGCCGTTGGCCGAAAGGAATTCGAGGACTTGGTCAGAACTGCTCGTTCCTTTCGCCATCGCAGCCCGCCAAATCCTCTGGCACTCTGCGGAGTCAAGTTCGACATGGTACTCATTGATCATGCCGATATGGCCTCGCTCGACCGCGAGTTTGCGGGCGAAAAGCATGCCCTCTTCGTCCTCCGCCTCACGGAAAAGCTTGTACGCATAGGCGGTAGAGACGTCTCCGGAGCCATGCATGCAATTCAGCACGCGGCGTCCAAAACGTGAGAGCTGGCTTTTGGTCATGCGTTCCGGGAAATCCCTGCGCAGCTGTTCGAGGAACATGCGCCTGACCAGGTAACCATAGTACTTCTCGCGGTCGCCAGTCAGCTCGACATAGCGTCGATGGCAATAGGTCGCCAACCTGCACGTGATCTCAAGCTGCTTGGCGCATTCGAGCAGCTTCCAAGGCGGAATATTCTTCGCCACCTCGACGAACTCTTCGTAAGATCCGAAATGACGAGTGACGACCCGATTCTCATCCTCCAAGGCCAGTTTGATCTGCGCCTTGTCCATCCCGCGGAAACGGCTCAAGTCCTGCTTCATCTTCGCACCCCTTTTCAATGTGCTGGCGTCAAGTTAAATGAAATCTTTAAGTTAGTCAATCGATAAATAAGGCTTAAATAAATACGGAGATTGCCGCGCGCAATCGGTCTATGCGCTCGCAATGACAAACTATTCTGTCATTGCGAGGAGTAGCAACGACGAAGCAATCTCTGGAATCCGTGGTTCCGCGTACTTTGCGCCCCTATAATTCGCCGACGTCGCGCAAAAAACTTGTCGGCGGTTTTTTGTCTTTTGGGGCGCTGGATTTCCAGACTGTCGTGGTCGGCGTCTTGCGGTCGCCGTCATGTCCGATTTCGATCGCCGGCTCTTCGTAGCCTTCGTCCCAGCTCCATTCAGAGTCTCGATCGAATTTAGAATGTCGAATGTCGAATGTCGGGCGCTCTGTTTCGCGCAACTCCATCCGCTCCAAAAGATGCGGCGAGACTTCGTCGATGAATAGCGAGGGTTGATTCAAGATGAGCGCGTCGTAGCCTGAAGTGAGCGGATAAGTCAGGAAGAGGCGTTTGCGCGCGCGCGTCACGGCGACGTAAAACAGCCGGCGCTCTTCTTCCAATCCGCCTTCCTCGCCCAGGGCGCGCTTGTTGGGAAATGCGCTATCCGCCAGATGGATCAAAAATACCGTGTCCCATTCGAGTCCTTTGGCTTGATGGATGGTCGAGAGCACGATGCGCTCGGTCTCGCCTTGATCGGCTTTTTCGCGTCCGGTCAACACCTCGTCGTACAACGCGATGTCGGCGAGGAAGGCTGTGAGGTCGCGATAATTTTCGGCGAACAAGACGAGCTGCTCGACATCCTCGATGCGCTCGCGCCAATCCGGATACTCGCGCTCCAGATAATCGCGGTACGCCGAATCGAGCACTTGGCGCAGCATGTGACCGGGCATGGGGAATTCTTTTTTGAGCATGAGCGCGATCTCGCGGAACTCATCCCAGCCTTTGCTGCCGCGTGGCGGCAAGGCCGCAGCAAAACCATCTTCCAGGATTTCGTCGAACGCTTGCGCGCTCTTGAGCCGCTGGATGATCTGCGTCGCGGTCGCCGCGCCGATTCCCGGCTGCAGATTCAGGACGCGCAACCACGCCGCTTCGTCTTGCGGATTGGCGGCCACGCGGATGTAAGCCAAAGCGTCTTTGATATGCGCGCGCTCAAAAAATTTCATGCCGCCGCGATATTCATACGGCACGTCGCGTTTCATGAGTTCGAATTCCAGGGATTGCGAATGCGCGGACGAGCGGAACAGCACCGCCATGTTGCCGAGCGCCGTGCCTTGGCTGCGCAATTGCAAAATCTGCTCGGCCACGAACTGCGCCTCTTGCCGCGCCGACGACGCCACGACAAGCGTGGGTCGCTCGCCTTTGCCGCGCACGGCCACGAGTTCTTTTTGGAACTGCCCCGTGTTGTGCTGCAACGAATCGTTGGCCAGGTTCAGGATCTCCGGCACCGAACGATAGTTGGTCAGCAATTTGAAGATTTTGGCGTCGCGCCACTCGTCGGGGAAACGCAGGATGTTCTGCACGTTGGCGCCGCGAAAAGCATAGATGGATTGCGCATCATCCCCCACCACCAACACGTTGCGCTGCTTCTGTCCCAAAGCTACGACCAACGCCGCTTGGATCGCGTTGGTGTCTTGATACTCATCCACCAAAACATAACGGAAACGTCCCGCCAATCCAGGACCGACCTCGGGATGCGAAAAAATCGCCAGCCAATTCGTCAACAAGTCGTCGAAATCCATGGCGTTCGCCTCAAGTTTGCGCGCCGCATATCTTTTTGCGATCTCGCCTATCTCATCCGTGAACGGCACGAAGTTAGGATGTTTGAGATCCAACGTCTGGCCGACGCTAGCGAGCGTGTTGCGCGAAAAAGAAATGACGTTCTGCAGCACCGCCGCGGTCGGAAAGCGCCGCGCTTTGGGATCGATGGCCATCTCGCGCAACACCGCTTTGAGCAAACTTTGTGCGTCTTCGGAATCCAAGATCGTGAAGCGCGAACCAAAACCCAAACGTTCGCCGGTCATGCGCAGCACGCGGTTGGCCACGGAGTGAAAAGTGCCGCCCCACAGTCCCGCGGCCTCGTTGCCCAAAAGCCCAGTCACGCGCTGCAACATCTCGCGCGCCGCTTTGTTGGTGAACGTCAAAAGCAGGATCTGCTCGGGAGCGATCCCCTGTTCCAAAAGATAAGCCACGCGGTAAGTCACCGTGCGCGTCTTGCCCGACCCGGCCCCCGCCAGCACGAGCGCCGGCCCATCCGCATGCAAGACCACGTCGAGCTGCTCCGGATTGAGTTCCGCCTGGTAGTCGATCTTGCGCGCCGCGCCGCGCTTATCCCCGGTCAGATAGAAAACTGACATAGGCGCATCGTAGCCTATCGAAAAAAATCTTGGTAGGGGCGAATAATCATTCGCTACTGAAGACTAAGGCACGTCGCTCGCCAAAGTCGGTCGAGACCGACGTGGCTCGCGAGCGACGTGCCAAGGGTCCAAGGATCAAGAATCAAGTGTCCAAGGATTTGGTAGAAAAAGGCTCACGCGAAACACAAACCCCCAGGTAACCAACCCGGCGGCCACGGGAGCCCCTGCCCACGCCCGCGCCGACCGCACCGGCATAGCCGACGTACACAGAGCCCCCACCCGAGGAGACTACATCAGACCAGTGATATTCATCCTTGAGGATGCGCTCACCTTTACCCTTGCCGTTGAGATGTTCAGTCGCGATCAAATGGAGGGCGGTGGCGTAGAGCATCTGGAAAGGCTCTGGACGATGTAACTGGTCACGAGGGATATCGAGCTTCTTGGCGTATTCCTCGATGGCAAACTCTTGGGTGTCTTGGTGGGTGAAGGTGTCTCCGGGTTCGTGATTATGACGCTTGTCCTTTGAACCAGGGATGGTCTGTTTGGAGATGAGCTTCCATTCGTACCTCAAGCCCAGCTTCGTGAAGAAGTCCTCATTCTTGCACCAATCGGTGTTGAACAGGAATTTGCTTAGGCCAAGCTTGGTGTATTCAGCTTGGATGAGTCCGTTCATGCGCTCTCCGGTGAGGGGTGTGCCGTCCTTGTCCGCGACGAAGAGGACAAGCATCTCTTCGACGCCGGTTTTTTCTTTGATCTCTTTGGATTTGGCTAGGTCTTCGGGGGTGTATGGGATGGGTGGGACTTTTGAGATATCGACGAAACCTTCGCCTAGCATGGCTTCGATGTCCTCTATACCATGGACGTTCTCGCGGTCCAGGATCTCGATGGCTTCCTGCAAGCCGGGTTCGACTTCATTCTTCTCGACGGCTTTCTGGAAGGCTTTGAACAAATCCGCCACCTTGCGCGCATCTTGAGCAGACAGCTTCTTGTTCTCTTTCAACTCTTCGAAATTCTTCGCGCCGTATTTAGCGTAGATTTCCTTAATCTGCGCAGCGAGTTTATCGGCATACTTCCTGACGTGGGTCGGCAAATCCTGCCGACGGATGTGGGAGGCGGTGAGATTCGAGGCGGTTTCGAAGGGGTTGGTGGGCATGGTTATAATTCGAGGCGGGCGTATTCATGAGATAGTCTACATGCAAATTGTGCCGGGGAGCAACTAGTCTTAAGACCCTTTTAAACATACCGTGCTCACCCTCTGTCATCCCGCATCTCAAAAATTATCGTCGTCCTGAACCCCGCACCGTGTCACGTTCTACGTGATCGAGCGCGGGGTGAACTTCGTGCTAGCGCACTTTCCTCCTGTCATCCTGAGCGGAGCAGCAGCGCAGTCGAAGGACCTTTATCAGCAATCGATCCGGAACCCCCGACCCAGCTATAAAGGTCCTTCGACTCGCTTGAAGCTCGCTCAGGATGACAAATAATCTGCCTGGCTACCATCTACTCTCTACCCTCTATTAAAAAAACGCCGCGTGCGGAGTGCGCAGGCGGCGTGATGTTCAGATCTTCTTGATGGCTTGGCTCAAGAGCTCCTTGGCCTTGACCATCTCCCCCGCCGCCATCAGCTGACGGGATTTGCGCAGGTGGGACAAGACTCCGCCCTTGATCTTATGATCGAGGTTGGTTTCGTCGCACTTCTCTTCGATCCTGACGATCAACTCATCCAGGATGCTCTCGATTTCAGTGAAGCGATCGGGCGCCGTGTCGTGCGTGATGGGTTGCCGCGCCGCGCCGCGCGAACGCAACTTGAGCGCATCGAGGAGGAAAGTGTACGGGACGTACACGTCCATGAAGAGCTTGTCCTGGACAAAAGGCCAGCGCAGACCGCGCCGCATCTTGCCCAAGAGCTGGCGCAACTCGGCGCGATTACCGGCCTGGCACAGCGCGATGGCCAAATCGAGTTCGGTACACAGATGCTCCGCGGCTTTGGCGAAGGGCAGGATCTTGATTGACCTCATGGTGTCGCGCTGTGCGCCCAACATGATTTCGGCCAGCTTCAGCCCTTGAGCGCCGCGACTCTCGTGGATGACGGTATGGACGCTGTCCTCGACTTTGCTCGGACCGAAAACGCGTTCCGCGTCCGCCCTCTGCTCCTCGGTCGTGGACCGCATATTCATGCTCAAGCTGCACCACAAATCGCCGAACATCCGCATGTGGTCGCGGATGAGCCAGTACACGTACTTGTTGCGCCAATCGGTATACGATCCGATGTTGCGCACGGCGCGCTTGCGCCGCATGAGCTTGCCGATCGCGCCGCCGTTGCGCATGGCGGCCGCCGACGGATTGCGCCGCCCCGTCGAATCGGCAAGGTCCACGGTCGTCGCGAACACTTCTTGCGCCGCGACCTTGTCCTTGTCGACCTTGGTCGCGTAACGCTCCGCGCGTTCGGCTTGCGCCGCGACGTAGTGCTCTTGCTCCTCGGGCGTGAAGACGCCGATGGCGAGCAAAAAACGCGAGTAGTCTTGCGACGAAGCCACGTCCCGCTCCAGCTCTTCGATCTCGGTGCCGTCCAGAGGTTCGAAGATGCCGTAGCGCTTCACGGTATGGAATCCCGAAAGCATCGCGTCGTGTGCATCGACGAAAATCATGACCGTCGAATTCCCGTCGGTATCCTCGGCGAGTTTGGCGTTGGACCTGACCACGCATCCGGCGGGCAGGCTCTCGATATCTTCGGGGCCTTCCAGATCCTGATCGGCGAGCAACACGGCGTCCTTCCAAGGATATACGGCCGCCTCGCAGACGAGGTGCCGACCGCCGTTCATGACATCAATCTGCTGCAGCGTGTAGCTCAACATTCTGCTTATTCTCCAATGTGCCACCGGCGCCATTGCCGGATACCCGCGAGCCTAGGCGATTTTTCGATAATTGTCAATGTGTGGTTAGAGAGTAGAAAGTAGAGGGTAGAGGGTAGCCAAACCAATAATCTGTCATCCTGAGCGAAGCGCTAGCGCAGTCGAAGGACCTTTATCAGTAACAGGTGAAGTTGAAATTTGGAATATGGAATTCGAACTTCCAAATTCCATATTCCATATTCTAAATTCTTGATATCGGTTCAGACCAACGCTAAAAAGGTCCTTCGACAAGCTCAGGATGACAGTATTTGAATAACTTATTTTTAGCTACCCTCTATCCTCTACCGTCTAGTTCATTCCCCGTACGCCTTGAACCTATTCCTCTTATGTTCCTCCAGCGTCTTGGCGTAATAACTCTTACCGTCTGCGTCGTGCAGATAATATAGGTAGTCGGTCTTGGCCGGATTGAGCGCGGCGTCGAGCGCGTCGTGTCCCGGATTGCAGATGGGCGCGGGCGGCAAGCCTTTGTTCTTATACGTGTTGTACGGCGAGACGAGCTCAAGATCCTTGAGCGTGGCGCGGGCGCGTCCCGCTTGGATCACGTAGTTGATGGTCGAGTCGGTCTGCAGCGCCATGCCGATGCGCAAACGATTGGACAGGATGCCGGCCACGATTTTTTTGTCTGACGCATCAGTCGCTTCTTTTTCCACGATGGACGCCAAGATCAACACGTCACGGAAATTCTTACCTTGTTTCTGCGCAGCGTCGCGCATGGCCGCGGTCTGTTTGCCGAACTCGTCGAGCTGTTTGCGGATCAAAGCCTCGGGCAACTGATCGCGCCACACGCGATAGGTGTTGGGAAAAAGATAACCCTCGAGCGTCGCGCTTTTCGGCAAACCGGAAAGGAATGAGTAGTCTTGCGCCAGCTCGCGGTTGAATGGTTTGTCGTTTTTCGGATTGCCGGTCAAGGCGAAAAAAGCCGCCGGGGCGCTCCCCATTTTTTCGAGCGAGCGCGCTTCGTCCTCCAGCGTCCAACCTTCGATCACCTTGGCTTCGATCTCTTCTTTTTGCGGACCAAGGGCAAACATGCGCGCCAGGCTGCGATAGCTCATGCCGGATTTTAGATTGAACACGCCGGCTTTAGGCCGCCCGACAGTCGCGTCGATGAAACCATAAATGCGATATCCGGTCTGCCACAGGATGACGCCGTCGGTCTTTAAATGCGCCGCGATATCCTTAGCCGTCTCGCCGCTCTTGATTTCGAATCTGATCGTCGGTGCCTCGGAAGAAGGTTTTGAGAGCCAAGCGGCCGGCACGAAAAAGGCCAAAAAAACCGCCGCGCTCAAACACAGCAAACCGAGAAGAAAAAGGATTTTCCGCATGGGAGTATTCGCAGTTATTATCTTGCGGCTTTGCGCCAAGCGCGCACGGTCTTGATTATGTCACGCGTGCGCAATTCGCGATGCGCCACACGCACCAAGGCAAAGCTCACGGCACCGATGACGATGCCGCCCAAAAGATCCGTCGGATAATGCACGCCGACCGCCATGCGACCCAACATCACCAGCACGGCGATGACGAGCGCGGTAAGACCTACGCCGCGGCTGGCGAGGAGAAAAGGCAAGGCGACCGAAATCGCGCTGGCGGTGTGACCGGAAGGGAAAGATGAGTTGAGCGGCTGCGGGATGAGCAATTCGATCCCGGCGTCGCCGAGATAAGGCCGCGCGCGATGCACGACTAACGCGATCAAGCTGGTCAAAGTCAGCGCGACGATCAAACTCCACACCGCCTCGCCGATGGCGTGGATTTTTTTAGGCTGTCCGGACAAAGCCAAAAAAGCCGCCAGGAATACATTGCCCAAAATCAGCCAGCGCGCGAGGAACACGGCGATCCCGACATCCAGCGTCGATTGCAAAAAATAATGCTGGATATTCTGCACCATCAGCGCTTCAAAACCCATACGTCACAAAGGATAGCATACAATCAATTTTTCGGAGGCGGCGTCTTCGGGCTGTAAGCGCACCACTTAGCCACTGGACACATCCAACATTTCGGCTTGCGTCCGCCGACGCAAATCTCGCGGCCTAAGCGCACCATGCTGCGATTGACCTCGCTCCAATATTTTTCGGGCAGGATATTTTTTATTTCCGTCTCGACTTTTTCCGGCGTGTTGCCTTTGACCCAACCCAGACGATGCACGATGCGGAAGACGTGGGTATCGACCGCGACCGCGGGTTTATGGAAAGCGTAAGCCAAGACGCAACTTGCGGTCTTGCGCCCCACGCCCGGCAAAGTGACGAGCTCTTCCATTGTGTCTGGGACTTGGCCCCCGAAATCACGGAGGATTTTTTGCGCCAGCGCTTTGATCATCCTGGCTTTGGTCCGATACATGCCGATGGAATTGATGCTGCGCGCGATTTCGCTCTCGCTCACCGCCGCGAGTTTTTTCCAATTCGGATATTTTTTGCGGAAGGCTGGAAAAATCTTGCGCACTTGGACATCGGTGGTGCGCGCCGACATAATCGTCGCCAGCAACGAATCCGGCGCCTTGCCTAAATCCATATCCGCCTTCTGCGGATAACGCTTCATCAAGGCTTGGACGGTTCTGATTTCGCGCTGACTCATACCTATATATTACACGAAAAAATATTTTTGATAACGAAAAGCGCCGGGCATGAGCATGCACAGCGCTGAAGTCCTAAGGTGCTACAAGTAAATACAGACGAGAACATAGGTGATCAAGCGGAAAGTTGCCAGCCAGCCACAGTTCGAGGAGAGGTATGTACTTGGCCGCCTCTTCGCTCCGACCGAGCAACTCGAATCCGCAAGCTTGATAGATGCAAGAGCGAAACGCCCGATAAACCATATTCGTCAGCGGTGAATTCTTCGGACATCCGAGCTTGGCCCTGACCTCCGTCTCCAACTCTAACCAAATCCGGTCGAGGCTCTGGTCAAGCCTGTTCGAGAACTCGCGGCGGCCCGGCGTAGCTTCGCTGTCCGGACGCGTCTGATCGAGTAGGTCATTCAACAACGAATGATGGTTATCCCATAATTGAGCGATTGTGTCGCTTGGGGGATTCGACCAGGTTGCATAATCCATGACCCGTCTTTCCCAAAAGCTGCACTGGCGGTTTAGGCGGATGCCCTCTACCGTCCCCCAAGGCGCAACTGCCTTACGCGCCCTTTTCATCAATCCAGGGATTGGAGGCGCCAGTTTCGGCTTCCAAGCCACGAAAGCCTGGAGCATCGCCGCGACTTTTATGCCGCGACCCGGAAAAGCGCTCTCCCAGATTCCGACCAATTCGTCCGGAGGCAGCGCGGCGGGTTCGACGGCGCTGCTCCGATAAACGGTCAAAGCTCGTTCCGGTTTGGCCGGCGAGAATCTTTCGATGAACTCCTTGGCGGCGGCATACGGCACGCAATCGCTCGCCAGAAGTGTGACGATCTGCGCAATCTGCTCCTTGGTGACCGCTATGTTATTGTCCATGGTGCCAACTTTCCTCGTACTTGCACCCGTAGGACACAAGATTCTGACGCTTTTGTCAACGTCAGAGGTAGCTGGTAGACAGTAGACGGTAGACGGTAGCCAAAATAAAAGGATGTCATTCTTGAGGCCGTCTGACGGCCGAAGAATCTTCCAATTCCTTAAGGTATAGGAAGATCCTTCGCGGAGTTTACCCCGCACTCGATGCGGGGCTCAAGGATGACATTGCTTAAATAATGGGATGTCTGGTTACTCTCTACCCTCTAGTTTTTTATTTCTGACACTGCGGGCAATAATGCGTGCCGCGCTGATTCAAGACCGTGCGTTTGATGGGCGTGCCGCAGACCAGGCACTTCTCCCCTCCCCGACCGTAGACGCGCAGATGTTTTTCGAAACTTCCTTTGGCGCCCGAGGCATCGACGTAATCGCTGGCGCTCGTACCGCGCAGCCGGATGGATTTTTTAAGCAAGATTTTTATTTCCCGCGCCAGGCGCAAACGATCGGCGCGCGTAATTTCGGACAGGCGACGCGTGGGACGGATACCGGCGCGGAACAGCGCCTCGTCGGCGTAAATGTTGCCGATGCCCGCGATCGTCGCTTGATCCAAAAGCGCGCTTTTGATTTTTCTGGTCTTGGGTTTTTCCAAACATCGCGCGATTTCGTCCTCCGTCGCCTCCAACGGTTCCGGCCCGTAAGCCGCCAAAGTTTTTTCTTTCTCTTCCTTCGAAACGCAACGCATGAAACCGAATTGGCGGATGTCGGACCAAACCAGCGTAGGGGCGTGTGCCGCACGCCCAGGGCGCATGGCATGTGCCCCTACGAATTCGAATATCGCCCGATCATGCTTCGCTGGCTGATATGTCTTGTCCGCAAAGACGAATCGCCCGGTCATCTTGAGATGCGCCAAGACCGCTGAACCGTCCGCGAATTCCCAGATCAAAAGTTTGGCCCGGCGTACGACTCTTTGGATTTTCTTTCCTTCAAGACAAGCAATGAATTTTTTCCCCGTCGGCGCCTCGCGGCCTGTTTTTAAAAGCGTAACGGACTTGATCGTCCGTCCCCGCAATGCGCTATCCAATTGGCGCGCGATAGTTTCGACTTCTGGAAGTTCGGGCATGGGGTGGGAGATGAAAAGTGAATTTGGAATGTGGAATTTGGAATGTGGAAGTCTGACTTCCAGCTTCTAAATTCTAACTTCTAAATTCCAACTTCATGCTTCTAGATAAGCGCCTTTCCCGTCATCTCCGGCGGCAGCGGCAGCTCAAGTAATTTCAGGATGGTCGGTGCCACGTCGGCCAACATGCCGACCGGGGTGGTTAGCGAAAGGTCGCCGCCCACCACATCGCCTACCGGAGCGCGCATGCCTTCGAATTGTTTGGCGATGACGACAAACGGCACGGGATTGGTCGAGTGTTCCTTGTCTATCTCGTTGGTCATCAGATTCTTCACTTCTTCGGCGTTGCCGTGGTCGGCGGTGATTATGCAGACGCCGCCTTGGGCCAGCGTCGCGTCGACGATCATGCCCAGCGCCTTATCCACCGTCTCGCAACTCACGATAGTCGCTTGTTCATCGCCGGTGTGGGCGACCATATCCGGGTTAGCGAAATTCAGGATAATCAAATCATACGAACCTTTATTCACCTCTGCGACCACGCGCTCGGCGATCTGCAGGGCCGACATCTCCGGCGCTTTATCGTAAGTCGAGACGCGCGGGCTCGGGATGATGACGCGATCTTCGCCGGGGAACTCGGTCTCGATCATGCCGTTCATGAAGAAGGTGACGTGCGCGTATTTTTCCGTCTCCGCGATGTGCAGCTGGCGCAGACCCGCGTCGGCGACGACTTTAGCCAGACAATTCTCGATGGCTTGCGGCGGAAAAGCCACGTTGACCGGCAGGTCTTTTTCCAGTTCGGTCATGCTGGCGAAATAAAGATCCTTGATCTCCGGCCGCGCGAACTTTTCGAAACTCGGCAAGACGAAAGCTTTGGTGATCTCACGCGCGCGATCCGGACGATAGTTGAAGAAGATGACCGCGTCGCCCGAACCGATCGTCGCCACGGGCTTGCCACCCTTAGTGATGACCGTCGGTACGATCTGTTCGTCGTAGATTTTTTGGTCGTAAAAATGCTGGACGGCCTCCACGGCATCGTCAGCTGTGTTATCGGCCTTGCCCAAGACCATCGCCTCGTAGGCTTTTTGCACGCGATCCCAGCGGTTGTCGCGATCCATGGCGTAATAGCGGCCGGACAGCGTCGCGATGCGTCCGACTTTGAGCTCTTTCATCTTGGCTTCCAGCTCGCGGATGAATCCGATGCCGCTGTTATAGATGGTGTCGCGGCCATCCATGAAGGCGTGGACGAAGACGCGGTCGAATTTTTCGCGCTTGCACAGATCCAACAGCGCATGGCAGTGCGCGTCCGAAGCATGCACATTGCCGGGCGAGACCAAGCCCATGAGATGCAGCTTGCCGCCGTGGTCGCGAGCGTGCTTAACGGCGTCCAAAAAAGCTTTGTTGGAAAAAAAATCCCCGCTCTCGATGGAAAAATTTATGCGCGGCAAGCTTTGGAAAAAGATGCGCCCCGCGCCGATGGTCAAGTGCCCCACTTCGGAGTTGCCCATCACGCCCCACGACAAACCCACGGCCGAACCCGAAGCCAGCACGGTCATGGCCGGATAGCTTTCCACGTAGCGCCGGAAATTCGGCATCTTGGACTCGACGATGGCGTTGCCGACAGCCGGCGGCGCGACACCGAAACCGTCGAGGACCATGAGGACGATGGGTTTGGGTTTAGACATTGTTCTGAACTAAAAAAACAATAAACAAACTCCGAATACCGACGGATTGATTATTCATCGTAGGATATTGATTATTCATCGTTCGGTCTTGGTTATTCATACCAGCAGGTTCTTCCCCGTCATTTCTTTGGGCTGATCCACTCCCAGGACATGCAGCAGCGTCGGAGCGACGTCGGCCAACCCTCCCGGTTTGAGCTTGGCGTTTTTGAATCCGCTGCCCGCCACCAGGAACGGCACCGGATCTGGGTTATGTTCGGTGTCCGCTCCGCCGTGCGGATTCAGCATGACTTCCACGTTGCCGTGGTCCGCGGTCACGACCAAAATTCCGTCTTTTTCACGGACTTTCTTCCAAATCAAAGCCAACGTCTCGTCCAACGCATCGCACGCCTGGATCGCCGCGGCTTCGTTACCGGTGTGGCCGACCATGTCGGCGTTGGCGAAGTTAGCCACTATCACCTGATAATCCTGGTCTAGAGCCTGCACGATATTTTTCGCTATCTCATCCGCCCGCATGCGCGGTTTTGCATCGTAGCGCGGGATGCGCAGACTGGGGATGCGGACGCGCTCTTCGCCGAACAGCGGTTTGGCGAACCCGCCGTTGAAGAAATAGGTGACCTGCGCGAATTTTTCCGATTCGGCGATGTAAATTTGACGCTGGTAGCGCATGGCGTCGACGAACGATTCCCTGACGTCGGCATGCGGAAAAGCCGCCATGCTCTCGCCGTTCAGATCTTTGCCGAACTCGGTCAAAGTCACGAAGCATAAATCTTTGCGGAAGACCCTGCGCCTGACGTTCGGTTCGCGCAGATTGAAATCTTTGAGCACAAAAGGTTTTACCAACTGACGTGCGCGGTCGCTGCGCAAGTTCCAATAGATCACCGAGTCATGATCGCTGATGGGCGCGATGCAAGTCTTGTTTTTGCAGATGACCGTGGGCGTGATGAACTCGTCGCTTTCGCCGCGGTTGTAGGCTTGGGTCACGGCCGTGGTGACCGAATCGGCGGATACGCCGTGGCCTTGCGTCATGGCGTCGTAGGCCAGCATGGTCCTGTCCCAAAATCGGTTCCGGTCCATGGCATAGAACCTGCCGGACAAAGTCGCTATGACGAAGTTGCTCGGCATCTTTTTTTGCAACTCGGCCAGCAAATGCACCGCGTGGAAGGGCGGCGTATCGCGCCCATCGGTGAACAGATGCAGAGCCACGCGCGGCAAACGCGAAGCGGCGGCGAATTTGATCAGCGCCTCGATGTGCTTGGGCGAAGCATGGCCGCTGGCATGATTGGTCAGCAACCCGACCAAATGCAAGATGCTCCGGTTGCGCTCGCAATGCGCCACGGCGTGGCGTAGAGCCGGGTTCTTACTGAATTTTTTTTCGTCGATGGCTTCATCGATCACCAGCTGATCCGAGATGACCGGCCTGCCGGCGCCCAAGGTAGCGTGCCCTGCTTCGGAGTTGCCCGGCTGTCCTGCCGGCAAACCCACGCTGGCGCCATCAGCCTTGAGTTGGGTGTGGGGGAAGGATTCCAAAAGCTTGCGCCAGGTCGGCATCTTGGCCAAGCCCGTCGCATCGCCTTTATCTTTTCTGCCTATGCCGAAGCCGTCCCAAATGATCAAGACCAGCTTTCTTTTGCTTTTAGCAGGCTTATTTCCGCGCAACATACGTGACAAATAGCATATCCTTTGAGCGCCTTGGGTACAAGAAACCCGCTTTCGACCTTAATCTTGACAAAAAATCCATTTTCTTGTATGTTATCAAGTCCTGCAGATCCAATATCCGCGGGAATTTGGCTCTTTTCATGCATATTCGGCCCAGTGCCGAAGGAGGATCACATGAGCGAACAGTCGAAGAGTGCAGTCGAGTCGACCGAAGCTGTCGGCACCGGTGGTGCTGGCGAAACGTCCGAAGCTGGCAAGGCCAGCGAGCCGGTCGGCGAAATCGACCAGGCGACGAGCACGGAAACTGCCGCTGCAAGCGGAACAGGCGGCGCTACCGGAGAGAAGAAGGAAGAACCCGTCGTCGAGACGAAGACCGAAGAAGCGATCGTCGTAGCGAAGGCTGCGGAAGCAGACGTCGCGGAGACGAAGGTCGCGGAAGCAGACGTCGCGGAGACGGAGCCTGCGGAAGCAATCGTCGAGACGAAGGCTGAAGAAGCAGCTGTCGTCGAAGTGAAAGCTGAAGAAGCGGCTGTCGCGGAGACGAAGCCTGCGGAACCCGTCATCGAGACGAAGCCTGCGGAAGCGGCGGCCAGCGCGAACGTCGCGCCGGAACCCGCCGTCGTCTCGTCCCCCAGCATCGAAGTCAAGGGAGAAGAGCTCTCCGACGTCGAAGACGCGGACAAAGGGTCATGGACGGAAGAGGAAGAGCAAGGCGAAGAAGAAGAGAGCGAGGACGAGAGGCAGACGGCGGAAGTCGTTGACTCGAAACCCGCTCCTGCTCCCACGCCGGAACCCGCTTCCCCTGCTCCCACGCCGGCGTCTGATGGTCAGCTGCGAGCCCCCCGTGGTCCCGCGATGATGTCCAGCACCTTGCTCGGGTTGGGTGCGGCGGCACGACCCTCGACTCCCAAGCAGTCGGAACACAAACCGGCGGCGCAGTCGGAACACAAACCGGCGGCGCAGTCGGAGGCGCCTCGGCAGGAAGCGCCGAAAGAGGCGGAGGTCCAAACCGCAGACCAGCCGACGGTGTCGTCGCGCCAGGAATCGTCCAGCGTGACGAAGATTGGCTTCGCGCCGGCTCCCGAACCGTTTCTTCCCGAAGGGTTCGAGGATTTCCTGCGCTTGGTCCTGAATGATCCGGATCGCGACCTGCATCACCGCGTCGAGGACTTCCTCTGCGTCGGGGTCAAGGAGCTCAACAAGCAGCTGAACAAGGCAGCGCGGCTCGCTGGTGGCAGGTTGGAAGCACGGCTCGCGACAGCGCGCGCCATGCTCAAGACCCAGCTCGTCGAAGATGAGCCGAACCGCAAGGTCCGCGTGGTCATCATGTTCTTCGTCTATCGTGCATACCTGTACGATGAGAAGGACGCGTTGTCTTGCTACCGCAAGGCTGGGAGCTGGCTCGACAACAGCCTGAAGGAGCTCAATGCTCCGGCGGAGGCAGCCAAACCGGTCGAGAAGGCACCCGAGCCTACCGACACGGAGACGGCCAAGCCTATCGAGAATAAGCTGCCGTTCGGCTCGCAACCGACGATCGCGGTGGACACGCCCGTGCGACCCACCGGCACCAGCGGAAGGCCGAGCAACCCCGAAGTCGTACGCGAGCAGATGTCGCAGGCTTCGCGGAGCAGCGCGTGGGATCAGCCCAAGGCCGAGGTGAAAGCGGCTCCGGCGGAAGTCAAACCCGCGGAACCGCAGGCACCCCCGGCGCCGAGGCAGCCGCTGCGCAAGCCGGAGGACAACCCCTCCAGCTTCTCCGACCCCTTCAGGCCGGAGCAGCGGCCCTTGTTCGACGACGAGCTGCCATTCTTCCGTCCGCGTGAGGAGAAGAAGGCGAAGGATGAGAAGAGGGAGCTCGAAATGGAAGTCCGACCGGGACCCAAGCGCAATCCGTCGACGGCACTCCTAGGAATCCTTTTCTGCTTGTGCATCTTCGGCGCCATCTTCGTCGGCTTCCTCGTCTACTCCCCGTCGACGAAGTCGGTGTCGTCCGGCGAGCCGACCTGCGAAGCCGCGCAGTCCGCGCTGCTCCAGGCGCAACTTGGTCAGTCCGATCCGGCGCACTACAAGGATGAGTGCCAGCCGACCAAGGTCCCCAGCTCCCGCCAGCCCTTCGTGGACTGTCGGAATCGCACCTTTCACGTCACAGTCATGAGCAAGAAGAACAACTCTTGCGACTGGGACATCCGCGACTGCAACGTCTGCTACCGCAAGTAGCCGACGCAGCCACGGCACTCACGAGTGCCGTGGCGCAGTCGCCCAACTCTGAACCCAGCCGTTCCGCCCTCCAGCGGAACGGCTTTCTTTTTAGGCGAAAAATACTTTTGTCATCCCGCCCACTTTGTCATCCCGCACTTGACCCCGTAGAACGGGGTGCGGTGCGGGATCTCCGACTTCGGGGTGCCCGGAGCGTGGCGCTAGCGCATTCGTAGGGGCGACCCAACGGGTCGCCCCTACGTAATGACAATCATTTTTTATTCCTGCCCCAAAACTTTTTTGTTGACCGATAATTTCAAAATAATATCGAAACAGTCTGCGGGCGCGGTCTTGTTCCATTTTTCGAGAGCGCAATTTTCGCAGCGCTGCAAAATCGAATATTCATCGCGCCGCACGCGCGACAAGATCGGACGCATGAAACCGCGGCACTCGGAAGCGCGATCGCCGGGATTAACGTCTACGTGCCTGCTCCACAGACATTGCGGACAATGGTTGGTGTAACCGCCGCCTGTGACTTTCGTCCCGCACTTGCCGCATTTGAAATCTTCCTTGACGCGCGTGAATTTGCCGCTCGCCATATTTTTGTCCGCTGTCATTTGATCTCAAGCCGCGGGAATAAAGGCACGGCTTGGCCGATTTTGCTCCCCTCCTCTAATCCGCCCCAGGCCGCAAGTTTTTCCCAACTCCCCTCCGCCGCATCCGACCCCAACTGCTCCAAGATATTTTTCGCGCTGCCGGGCAGCAGCGGCGCCAGCATCCAAGCGACGTGGCGGATGGTCTCAAGCAACTGATACATGGTCTGCGCAAGTTCGGGAGTCTTGCCCTCTTTGGCCAGGACCCAGGGTTTGGAATGATCGACGAGTTGATTCGCGCCGTCCACCAATTTCCAGATCGCCGCCAACGCAGTGTCGAATTCCAATGTCCGCATGGCTTGATGATATTCGTGCCAAGCCGCTCCGATACCTTCCGGTTCCGCTGTCTTGGCCGGCACGCTGCCCTCCAGATATTTCCAAGTCATGCTGCACACGCGATTGACCAGGTTGCCCAAGTTGTTGGCTAAGTTGGAATTGTAGCGTTCGATGAATTTTTCTTTGGTGTAATCGCCGTCGCCGCGGAACGGGACTTCGTGCAACAACAGATAGCGCGTGCCCTCCACGCCGAAATCACGGATCAACTCATCCGGCGTGACCACGTTGCCCAGCGACTTGGACATCTTTTTGCCTTCCGAGTGGATCCAGCCGTGCACGCCGACTTGCCGCGGCACTTCGAGTCCGGCGGCCATCAGCATGGCCGGCCACAGGATGGTATGGAAACGATTGATGTCTTTGCCGATGATATGCAAATCCGCTGGCCACAGCTTGGCCAAATTTTTCTCATCCGGAAAACCGAGCGCAGTCAGATAATTCACCAGCGCATCGAACCAGACGTAGATGACCTGCGTGTCGTCGTCCGGCACCGCGATGCCCCAATTGAGCTGCTTGCGCGAACGCGAGATGCTCACGTCCTCAAGTCCGTCTTTGAGTAACTGCTCAACTTCATTGGAGCGCGAATTCGGCACGACAAAATCCGTCCGCGCGGCGTAAAGATCCTTAAGCTTGTCCGCGAACGAAGTCAGCTTGAAAAAATAATTCTCTTCTTCGACGCGCTCGGGCAGGGTGTCATGAATCGGACATTTTCCGTCCACCAGATCTTTTTCAGTCTTGAATTCCTCGCAGCCCACGCAATACAGACCGACGTAAGCTTTTTTCTCGATATGCCCGGCGGCTTGGACGCGGCGCCAGAATTTTTCCACCGCTTTGGCGTGGCGCGGCTCGGTCGTGCGGATGAAATCGGTGTTCGAGATGCCGAGCCGTCGCGCCGACTCGCGGAACGTAGCCGACATCTCGTCCGCAAACTGCTGCGGCGTCTGGCCCGCTGCTTCCGCTTTGCGTGCGATTTTTTGGCCGTGATCGTCGGTGCCGGTCGTAAAGATGACTTGCTTGCCGGCGAACCTGTGGTAGCGCGCGACGGCGTCGGCGTAAATCAACTCCAAGGCAAAACCGATGTGCGGTGGCGCATTGACGTAAGCGATCGAAGTCGTGACGTAAAATTTTTCTGACATAATCAATTCAAGAGATAGCTTTGGCCCAAAGGCTTGATCGCCGAACCGCCCGTGGGTTGCAGTCCCTGATCGAGCTCGACGGTGAAAGTCAGCGCGCCGCTGACTGTCTTGCCGTTTTCCGTATAAGCGCAAAGTGCATCGACTTTACCCGTCCCGGTCAGAGTCTGCAATCGATAATTCATGACCGCCGCGAGCTTGGGATCGCTCGTCGACCAAACGCATTGGTAAGTCACGTCAGCCGTGCGACCGTCAGCATAAGCCACCACGGCTTGGAGCGGCACGCTTTGGCTCGTGGTCAAAGTCGTCGGACCGACTGTGCTGACCCTGACGCCGGTGGGCAGGATCAGACCTTTGGCCACGCTGATCGCCGCGCGGGCGGACAAAGCCTTGCCCTCAAGCGTGATCTTGCCGTCAAGATAGACCGTCCCGTCGTGCGCCGGATAAAACTTGCTTCCGCTGATCCTGCCGTCCGCGGCGTTGGCCGGCGCAAAAGCGGCGTTGGCCGTGACATCCTTGACCGTACCGTCAGCGCAAACTCCCAACAGCGACAACGCGATTTCTTGGCCGATGGCGACGTTGTTGTCCGGTTTGGCGAACAGGCTCATACGCGGCGTGCCGCAAGCTGCGGCGGTCGGAGCTGCGGCGCCCGCGGCGGGAGGGGTGGCCGAATCAGGATTTGGGGTTTGATTCTTATTCGCTGGAGCAGTTTGGGCGGGTGGCGCGGCCAGGGTCGACGTGGGACTTGTTGAGGTAGCGCCGGTCTGGTCAGTCGCGCTTCCGCCTAAACCGGGTTCAATCAAGCGATAAATCAAAGCGTCGATTTTATGCTTGAGCTTGTCCGCGTTCTCGCCCGCCACGTCACTCGCGAGTGACGTGGTTCGCAACGTCGTCCTGGCCTGCATGAGTTCATTCAACAGAGCTTGCCTCAATCCCGCCGTATCGGCGGATGCTGGCGCAGCGAGCAAATCATCGATGCGTTCGTCCAGCGCAAGCAACGCTCCCCACTCCGCATCCGCAGCATCAGATGACAACAGGTTGCCGCGCAAATCAGCCAACTGCGTGATGTTCGGAGTCTGCCGCTCTGGGACGCGGCGCAAGATATCAATCACCTCATCCAAACGACGCAACAACACGGAACCGGCGCGGCTCCCGGCTAATTTAGAATTTCGCGCACGAGCGGCGAGAGCGGTCTGGATCCGTTGATTCGGTTTTTCGAGAACCAAACGCACGATGCGACGTTCCGCATAACGCGCCCTCAACTCGTCGCGCGTTTTACCGCTTAACGCCAGATGCACATCCTCGGATAATTTGACCAAGACTTCCGGCGCGGAGGAACGCAACGCCTCAAAACCTTTCCGCGCTGCCTTGGCCCACGCCTCGTCATCCGCGCGATCAGCTTTCAATTGTTCCGCGACCCAGACATCCTGCGGCGTGACTGCGCGGCGCGACAGCAAAGTACCGGATGACGAAAACTCACCGACTTCGGCGTCTTTCAAGAATGTCCCGCCTGGCATGACTTCGACCACTGACTCGCCGACCGCGACCACGGTGCTTGAAGCGGTTGGCACGACGCCAAAGGCGGTACCGCGTACGGTCGCGACTACGTCATCGGTCGCGACTTCCATCTCGCCCTGCAGATTCAAGATCTTGCGCAAACGCGTCCAAACCCGACCTGATTCGACTTTTATGCGCAGGGTCGCGCGCTCCAAATCCCAAGCCTGCGCCGGCAGCGTTTCGATCGTGATTTGGCTGCCTGGATCCAACCTGGTCACGCCGCGGTCTGACCAGCGGATATCCGCGCGGCCGTCCTTATCCGTGCGCACCGCGTCGCCTTGATGCAACTCTTGCGCCGCCATGACCGCCCGCCACTCGTCGCTCCCCGACGTTTTATATTCCACGTTCGCCTTGATGCTTTCGACGCGAATCGCCGGCACATCCTCGGAAGCCAGCGCGCCCAAAGACCAAAACCAATATCCGAAGACGATGAAAACGACGGCTATAAACGCCCCCCAGGCGAACTTTTGAGCTTTTTGCATGCGCGTATTAAACCGAAAAAACGACGAAAAGACAAGTTAGAGGGTAGAGGGTAGCCAGAAAGATAAATTGTCATCCTGAGCGAGCTTCGAGCGAGTCGAAGGACCTTTATCAGCCATCGGTTCAGACCAACGCTTATAAAGGTCCTTCGACAAGCTCAGGATGACAATATTTTTTTCCACGTCCTAGATTGGCCACTCTCTACTGTCTACCGTCTATCCTATATCTCCGTCTTCGCGATTTTGAGCAGCATCGCCGCTTGCGCCTCGCTCACCGGGTGCACGGACAGTCGGTTCTGCGAGACCAGCGGCATGACCGACAGACCGTAGGTATTCTTGATTTCCTCGAAACTCACCACGCGGTTGAGCACCTTCAATGGCTCGATATCTATGGCTAGCCAATCGCCGGTTGTAGCTGTTTCATCCGGATAAGCTTCCGAGGCGACCCGGGCCAGTCCGGTGATCATGCGCTCGTCGCCCGAATGGTAAACAAAAACCACATCGCCCGGTTTCATTTCGCGCATGTGATTGCGAGCCTGATGGTTGTGGATGCCGTCCCAACGCGCCTTCCCTTCCTTTTCCAACATCTCCCACGAATACTCCTGCGGCTCGGTTTTTACCAACCAATAAGCCATAAGATGACTATAACACTTACAAATTATAAATGTCGAATGACGGAATCAGAATGACTAGTTACGCAGAACATAATCTCTAATATCCCCTGAGCGAAGCAGCAGCGTAGTCGAAGGGTTACCTTATTCCGACATGGTAGTCCTTCGATGAACTCAAGAACTATTTTGAAATATTCCCTGAGCGAAACAGCGGCGCAGTCGAAGGGCTACCTAATTCCGACCAGGAACAATTTTAGACATTAGAAATTAGTCATTAGACATTCAGTCTATTCCCCTTCCCAACGCCCTTTCCAACTGCACCCTTAACATCTTGGTCAAACGTTTTTTGGGATAACCGACGAGTTCCATGAAACCGTCGCCTTTGACCCGCGTCGCGCCGATCGAGCCTTCCGCCTTGAGCGGACCTTCCCAATAATTCATCAAGCCGAAGAGCATCTCTTGCCCCGCGATCTTGGCTTGCGCTTTGAGTTTGAGTTTCCATTCCGGAATCTCCATTCCCCAGGCGACGGGGTAGACCGCGCCCGTCACGGGACTCGTCCAAACGTCGCGTCCAGGCACGATGCGGCAATCACTCGTAGTGCGGACAGTGCCGTCGGGAAAAGAGATGGTCGCGAGTACGGTCTCTTTTTTAAGGCCATAGCTGAAACATCTGAAGTCGGTACCGTCGGCGAACTGGAACGAAAACCATTTCCAGACGTGTTCATGGTTGAAAGTCAACTCACTGCACTGGTGATCCATCCAGGCTTGCCCCGTGACTTTTACCCAATCATCTTTGGCTTTGAGACGTAAACTGCCGCTGGCCTCGAGACGCGGATACGAATAATACCAAGTCTTGGCGCTCTTCAGATCAACCAGACCTTTGCCGTCCACCGGCATGGCGGGTTTAAGCGCGCGTAATTTGAGATTGAAGCGCGGCGTCTTGAGTGAATATTCGCGCTCGCCGATTTTTTTGAGGTCCAATTTTTTCCCGGCCTTGGCCCTGAACTCGTCGCCTTGAAAACTGCCTTTATCCAATCCGCTCAAGAAAAAATCTATGCTTGGCTCGAACTCCCCCGTCTCGATGCACGAGATAAGCGAATGCGTGAACCACACCGGACCGATGCCGAACGGTTTCATCTTGAACAGCGCCAGCATGAAGGAATAATTCCTCCCGTTCTTTTCAGCCGTATGACCGCTCCAATACCACCACTCGACGGGCCAGGGCTGGATGCCGTCCGACAAGACTTCGATTTTAGGCATAGGGAGAGTATAGCTCATGGAAGCTGGAAGCTAGAAGCTAGGATCAAACCCTAACCCCCCAGCTTCCAGCTTCTAGCTTCTTGCCCCTACCATCCCAGCCCAGTCACTCCTTAATCGCTTTTCTGGCGCGTGAAAATCACTCGCGGCGGGCCGTCGGTCAGCTTATCCGCGTAATCGTAATCGTGCAGGCTTTGCATGAAAGTCGCGTAACCGTAGCGATGACCTGCGCCTTCTTTGCGGTCGCCGTCGTCGTTGACGATGAACTCGTTGGTCGTGTCGTCATAACCCGTGACCACCAGCATGTGGTAATACGAACCGCTGCGCGCAAACGGGATGTTGGGGTTGGCCAGGGTCTTGCCGTAATGCAGCGAGATGACGGGATGGCCTGCGCGGATTTCGCGCTTGATGTCTTCGCCCGTGGGATTGTCTTTTATCTCGGCTTTGAAATCGGTATTGACGTTGATCAGCTTCTCGGTGCGCGCGGCGTCGGTGTTGGCGTTGGAGCCCCAGGTCGCATCCTCGGCCGCGAACAAATCTTGCATGTAGTTTTGCGCCTCGAGCCGCGAGACTTCGCTTTGGCCCGCGTAGAAAAAGTGGACCATAGCGATGCTCGCCTCTTCGCAGCCGTTGATCCACGGTCCCTTCCAACTCCCCTCCGGAGATTCGCTCACGAACGGCACGACCAGAGCGGCTTTTTCCGGCACGGCTTGACGCGGACCATTTTCGGACGCCGTCGAAGATACCGCATCTTTGGTCGTGATGACGATGCCCTGATCCGGACTCGCGGCCGGCGCCGGCTTCGGCGTCCTCACGACGCGGGTTTGCGTCTTGTATATCAAAATCGCATACACCCCGGCAAAAACCGCCAGGACAAGCGCAGGATATGCGATTACCCTCTTTTGCATATCAGGTGTGTAACATTTAAATCCAAAAATGTCATCTTAGCGGCTCGCCTTCGGGAAAAAGCATCAGGCGTTCCGGCTCGAACGTATGCACGAACCAAACCAGGCCGTGGCGCGCCAACGCGGCGGGGCTCGTGACATAGCGGCGCACGCCGTCCTGCAAGTAAAAAATCCTGGGGCTCCCCGCAGCCCTGGCTAGTTTGGGATAAGTGAAGAGCACGCGCGGCGGACCATCTGCCTTGCGCCTGGCGTAATCATAATCATGCAGCGAGTCCATGTAGTTCGCGTAAGGATAACGATGATACTTGCCATGCGTCGGATCGCCGGGATCGTTGACCACGAAGTCTTGCGCCGCATCGTCATAACCCACGACGACCGTCATGTGATAATAAGACCCGTTACGCGCGAACAAGACGCCTGGATTATCCAGCAGCTTGCCGAAGTGCAAAGCGATGACCGGGCGTCCCGCATCAATCTCATCCTTGATGCTTTGCAACGTCGGATCTTGCACGATATGCGCGTTAAAATCGGAATAGCGAATGAGCATATCCAAGCTGCGCGCCGCATCTGAATTTGCGTTGGAACCGTATTTTTGGTCTTGATAGGCAAAAAGATTGCGCATGAATTTTTCCGCCTGCTTCAAATCGAACGTCGTCACGCCGCGGTAATAATTATCGACCATGGTGATGCTGGCTTCCTCGCACGCTTCCTTCCACGGCCCGCTCCAACCCTTCTGCAAAACTTGGTTTATATACGGCACGCCCAAGATTTTCGCCGGCGCCACGCTCTGCGCCAAAGCCGCCCCGGCCGAGGCCACGAAGCAACTTATCAGAACAAACAAAAATATTCTGCGCTTCAGCATACGTTCGCCTCGCAAGAATATCATTTTGTAGTGCCGACGCCAAAATCAGTGGATGACTACGGAACTTCGATCAGTCATCTTTCTTCTGACCCAATATCTTCCCCAGCTCTTTTTTATGCGTGCTTAAATATTCGACCGCCAGCTCGATGTTGTCTTGCGGGTACCAATATATGGTGGGCAGACGCGCCAAGACTTCTTCCGGCGTCAGGTTCGCCACGTCGATTTGATAGGCGCTTTTGATTTTAGCCTGCCACTTAGCCATCTCTTTCAGCTTCAAACGCAACAACCGAAGCAGCGCCGCTTTGGAACGCGCAGGAATCAAGACGACCGTCTCGCGCAGATCGATTTCGGGCAAAGCGTCGGCCGTGCGTTCGAGGTTGACTTCGGCCTGATCCCCCGTGGTCAGTCTCCCCGCTTTGCGCGCCAACTGCACCCGCGTCAAAAAATCTTTTTTCGGCGGTTTATGTTCTTCAGCATCCAAATCCTTAATGCTCTTAGCGAGAAGCGGTTTGAAGATAGGCTCCATCGAAGACGTGTCCTGAATCGCTTCCAACGAATCGACGCTATGGAGCGATCCCCAACTCACCCTCGACCGCTCGTCTTCAAGCAATCGCTTGGCCGGAAAAGCATAACCCAGTCCGCCTTTCCAAGCTTCGTCATTTTGCGCCGTAATCCCGGAAGTACCGGCATACATGAGCTGGGTTTTGCCGACCTTGAATGAGATGTATTCATTCTTGTCATGCGAGTCGTGCAGGACCCGGGGATAAGCCTTGTAGTATCCGCGATTCGTCCTGACGAATTCCGGGGCTATAGCGTCAGCCAAAGCTCGCGAGGTCATGAGCTTGCCGATGATCAAAGATTTCGCGAAACCATCGGGTCGCGCCAAATTGTTGGCCAAAAGCTCGACTTCGCTCGAAGGTTTTTCTTGGAATTCACGCCGGATCTTTTCCGCCGATATCTCGGCGGAAGGCAGACTCTCTTGGACCGGATTATGCTCAAACATACGACAACAAGGTTACCTCGACAGAGCAAGTCAATCAAACACGTCACGCTTCGATTTCCAAACTTGTTGCCTATAGTCAACAAGTTCGGAAGTAATGTTTTTAGGACTTACGCGTTTGAATAATTGCACGCTGTCATTGCGAGGAGTAGCAACGACGAAGCAATCTCTGGACTCCGGAGATTGCCGCGCGCTTTTGGACTATGCGCTCGCAATGACAAGCAGAACGCCAAATGCGTAAGTCCTAGTTTTGTCATTTGGCGTTATCATCTGGAACAAAAAAGACGCTTCCGAAGAAACGGGAGCGTCGTCTGTCATCCCGGGTTCACTCGCCTCGGGATTTGAGGGCGTAGCCGATGAGCTTGTAGAGGATGCGCGCGGCGACGTTGGCGTCCCACGGATCGTTGCCGGTTTCGCACACGTCGAAGCCGATGATCTTGCGCTTCCTCGACAACTTGTCGAGCAGCCTGATGGTGTTGTTGAAGGTCAGCCCTCCAGGCACCGGAGTGCCGGTGTGCGGACAGAGCGACGGTTCCAAACCGTCCACGTCGAAGGATACGTACACGCGCGGGCGCAAGCAATCGACGATCTCCGCGCACCACGAGTCCCACGGGCGATCTCCTGATTCGTCTTCGAAGTAGGTGACGACCCTCCGCGAATGCAGGATGTAATCGTACTCCTCCTCGCAGTAGTCGCGGATTCCGACTTGGACCAGCCGCGTGGCTTGGGGCAACTGCTCCATCACGTTGCGCATGATCGAAGCGTGCGACCAGACGAAGCCTTCGTAGGCCTTGCGCAAATCCGCGTGCGCATCGATCTGCAGGATGCTGAACTCGCCGCGGTCGTTGACGGCCTGAAGCAAGCCGAACGGCGTCGAATGATCGCCGCCCACTACGCCCACGATCTTGCCGGCCTTAATCCAGCGCTCGGCGGCCACGTAGACTTCACGGTTCACCCTTTGCCCGATTTTGTTGACCTCATTCAGCTCGTATTGCAGCTCGGGTGCGCGGGCCATTCCGCCGCGCTCGATGATGGTTTGCGCCAACTTCTTGGCCTTGGCATCGAGACGCGCGATGTCCTGCGGGATCGGCAACATGCAAATCCCCTCCTCGTACGGACGACCCAGATTGCGATCGAAGAGATCGACTTGCTTGCTCGCCTCGAGGATCGCCGCCGGAGCTTTGGAAGTCCCGCCGCCGAACGACGTGGTCGCCTCGAAAGGCACAGGGATCAATACGACTGCACTCTCCTCCGGCGTCGTGTTCAGTCCGTAGATCCCGGAATCCGGCGCCGCTGCCGCATTGGAGTCGAAAGCTTTGGCTGACTTCTTGACTGGTCTCTTCATTTTCCCGTCCTCTTTCGTGAAAGGAACTGCCGTTGGCATGTAAGCACAGATAAAAAAGACGTGCAAGGGTATAGCCCTTGCTCGTCCGCGACGATTTTCAAGAACCGCTTTTAATATTCTTAGGACTTACGCGTTCGGATGAACGTACGTTGTCATTGCGAGGAGTAGCAACGACGAAGCAATCTCCGGACTCCAGAGATCGCCGCGCGCTTCTTGATTATGCGCTCGCAATGACAGGCGGGCCGCGGATGCGCAAGTTCTATATTCTTCTGAAACCTGCCTCGACCGCCGCGTATTCCGCGTCGTCCTTGCCCCACATGTCTTCGAATTCCTGCAGCGTCATCCAGCGATATTCCGAATGGTCTTCGGGATGGAGCACGATGGATTGTTCCGGATTTTTCAGCGTCGCGAGGTAATCTATTTCGACGACATGATTTTCTCCGTTCAGGTAGGTAAAAGCGTAGACCGGATCGTGGACTTCGACTTCCATGTCGAGTTCTTCCATCAGCTCGCGCTTCAATGCGACTTCGAGCGACTCGCCGAATTCGACATGCCCGCCCGGCAGCTCGAACTTTCCAGGCAAAAACCTTTTCGTCTCCGCCCGCCGCGCAGTAAAAATTTTCCCATCCTTATGCAAGATGGCGCAAACCGTAATCAGTTGTGATGGCATATGAGTTTTATTTAGATTTTTCCTCGCCGCTTAGCGGGATTCTTTCGCTGTTTATGTTTTGGACCCATTCTTTATCCAGGCCGACCAAAATTTCGGCGTACGGGAATCTACGGCTCCAATCTTCCAATTCTTTCCTGTGGTGCGTCGTCTCGTAGGCGAAGCCAATATATTTGTAAGGCAAAGACTCATCCGCATTCAAACCGACTTTAGCATGAAAGGCGCATCCGTCCAGAAGTTTCGGGTCGTTGAACGCGAATCTCGTTTTGATTCTGCGCTTGTCGAACGCATCCACCGCTGCGCCTAAGTACTGTTGATTCCACGGGGCGTGAATATTATTAAAAAACCATCCGCCTTCTCTAAGATTGAAATCCGGATGGATTTTTTCTTGTTTCTCGGTTTTGCCGCCGAGTATCGCTTCGAAGAAGTTTTTCATAAAAAAGATATGTCAAAATCCGCGCTACTCATCGATCACCGTATCCTGGATGACACCATACCGAAGATGGATGAAAGATTTTTCGAGAGAATCGCACGAAACTAGTTCCAACGCTTTCAGTTTCTTCAATTCATCGACGGAGTGGATGGCTTCGCCGTCGATCAGCGTCGAAGTGGTCGCGCCGCCGATAAGCAACGGAGCAATGACGATGGAGACGTGGTCGATCAGTCCTTCGCGCAGGAGCTTGCCGTTCAGAGTGCCGCCCGACTGGATAGTGATTCGTTCGATGCCGAAATCTTCTTTCAGCTTAGTCAGCAGATTGGGCAAATCAAGTTCCGGGACGGAGGAAATGAGTTGGATGTTCTGCAGGGAGTCGGGAATCGGATATCGGGGATTCGTCGTGACGATGATCACTCGCTCAAGCCACGAGGAAAGATATGCCAAACCTTTTTCCGTCAGGTGCGGTTTGTTGTCGATGATCACGCCGGTCACGGGAATCTTGTGCGCGGCCGGTTCGCGTCGGTTGAAACCGATCTTCGCGAACACGCGACCGCTTTGCAGAAAACACGCGTCGGTCTGCTTTTCGAGAGCGTAATATTGATACAACCCCTCTTTCACGCCACGGATGCGTTTCCAATCCGCATCGACATCCAGCTCGTCCGTATCGCCGCTGGATATCTTTCCATCCAGCGACATGAGCATGAACAGGGTTGTAGAGGGTCTATTCGACATAGTGGCGTTTGTCACATGTTAGAACATTAAAAATTATAAAACAAACGCTTGGTCAGTTCGCCACGAGATGATCAAATTCGCTCACGGCAGGTTGCATTATTTTTTCCGCTTGGACTCTCGCCTGCGCATGTTTTATGCTGTCCGCATATGACCCAACAAACTCAATCGGTCCGCGTCGCCAAAGTCTCGGACGTCGCGGAAGGCGCGTCGCTTTGCGTGGCCGCGCAAGACAAGGCGCTCGCCCTTTTTCATGTGGACGGCAAATGGTATGCCTTGGACAACTTGTGCCCGCATGCCGGCGGCCCGTTGTGCGAGGGCAAGACCAAAGACGGCGTCGTGACCTGTCCCTGGCACGGCTCGCAATTCAAGCTCGACGGCGGAGGCGTCGTGCACGGTCCGGCGCAAGTTGACGTAAAGACTTATCCCGTCGAGATCCGCGGCGAAGATGTCTTCGTGACCTTGGAGCAAAGCGCGCCCGCGGCGAGCCCGAAACCCATCACCCTCGCCTTCCAACCGACACTCGACGCGGAACATCCTTTTGTCTTCGAAGGTTTCGTGGATGAGTTGCTGCAAGGACTGAAATTCCCGTTCAAACTTTATGGCGTGCTGCCCTTCGTGGTGCTGGCGCAGAGTTCGGATGAAATCGACGTGTACCTGGGCAAAGTCCACGCCACCGAAGTCGATCTTCAGGCCTTATCCGGCGTGATGGCGAAGTTGAATGAAAAATGGAAAACTTCGATTACCTATTGCCTCTTCCTTACGACGCAATTCCCCGGCGTCATGCTGCTCAACATCCGCGGACCGCATGCGCCCATGAGTCTTGAAAATACCATCAAGTATTGAGGCGAGGCGTTGGCCGAAGCGCCGAGGGCAAAAACAATAAACTAGCGGCAAGATTCCCGAGCAAGAGTCCGCCGATCGACACATCAAAACCCAACATGGGTAGGCTTGAGGCAAGCCACAAACTGCCGACCGAAAAAATCCCGACCAGCGCGCCGTAGGCGATACGTGTATTGCGCGTCGGAAAACTGGAGGTGATCGGCTCGATCAACATCACCGTGGCGAAAAAAATCAGCGGACCGTTCACGAGCGCGGAACGCAGGATCAAAGGCAGCATTTGGATTGAGGCGCCGCGCATCAACGCAAAACCCGTCAGGCACAGCGCGTATACGAACAGGAACGTGACGGCGACATGAAAGCGCTGTTGGCGCCACAGGATGAACAGTCCGACGGCGGAGACGGCGAGCAACGTCCAGACATCCATGGCTGCCGTCCACCATGAGACGACGGGCACGAAAAATGAGATGAGCGACAGAGAAAGTCCGGCTGGATTCAAGATGTGGCGCGTCTTGCCCAAATGCAGCAACTGCTTTCCGGCTACGGCCAAGAACGGCAACAAGACCAACAGCGGCCACGTCGGGTTCGGTGGTCCGACATTAGCCAAAATCAGTCCGGATATCAAAGATGAAATCGGCACATACCACACTCGGTCACGCAGCCGCGTCCATATCAAATCGAACGACGCATACAACGCGACGATCGCGAGTCCGAACAGAAAACGTTCGGGAGCGCCGGAACGGATGGCTGCGGCCAACAGCAAAACGCCGAGGTACGCCAGCATGAAATATTTTATGTTGATGCGCTGTCTGAAGGAAGAAGGCACAAGTCGCGTTGATTACGCTCCCCTATTGCACGATCAGCGTCGCGGTCATCGTCGGATGCGGGGCGCAATGGAAAGCGTAGCTGCCCGCCGCGAGCGTCGCCGTGTCGAGCGTATAGGAGCTTCCCGACTGGATTTGTCCGCCGTCGAAGGCGCCGCCGTCGGCTGTCACAGTGTGCGTGACGGAGTCGCTATTCTTGAACACGACCGCATCACCCCGCTTGACGGTCAGCGTCTTGGGAGAAAAAGCGAAATTTTGAATCGTGATGTTCTGCGTCGTCTTGACGCCGGTGTCGGAATTTTGAGCCGGAGGCGAAACTGGAGCCGCGGTGTTCGTCACGACCGGCGCTTGCCCCGAACAACCCGCACCGAAAAGCATGAGCGCGAGACTGACCACGAAGATTTTTTTCATATGAATGCTGTTTTAATTGTAGTTAGGACTTAAGCGTTTAAGGATTTGCTTGTCATTGCGAGGAGCAGCAGCGACGAAGCAATCTCCGGAAACCGGAGATTGCCGCGCGCTTTTGGACTATGCGCTCGCCACGGCGTTCGCGAACGCCGTGGCTCGCAATGACAGTGCGTAATCAACCAAACACGTAAGTTTTAATAGTGTATCAGACAAACAAAAATCTTTCGAAGAAACGGCGCGGCGCATTGACACGCGCGACATTTATCGCTACGTTCAAGCCACATCGGAGGTAAAAAGTGCTTCTTCCCGGACATTCAAATAAAGCTGCCTTCATCGATCGCGACGGCGTGCTGAACGATCTCGTCGATCGCGGCGCAGGATTCTATCTCGGCGGAAAGCCGTTCCGTTGGACCGCGCCGTTCAAGCGCCGAGAACTCCGTCTCAAACCAGATATCCGCGAGGCGCTTGAGCTGATCGAGCGCAAAGGCTATCTGCGCATCCTCGTGACCAACCAACCTGATGTCGCCACCGGACACATCCCTCCCGACGAGTTCGAGCGGATGATGGCGATCTTCCGGGGGCTTCCCTTGAACTCCCTCTATGTCTGCATGCACAGCCCGAAGGCGGGTTGCGCATGCCGCAAGCCGGCCCCAGGCATGCTGCTCGCCGCGCGCGACGCCCATGCTGTCGACATGAGCCGTTCCTATATGATCGGCGATATGGAGACCGACGTCATAGCAGGCCAAGCCGCAGGCGTGCGCACCGTGCTCGTGACGAACGAAGTCACCGTCGCGACCGCTGCGCATCACCGCGTCTTGAACATCATGGAAGCCGCGCTCCTGCTGCCCTGACCCGCCCTACCACACAGCTCCGCAACCCCAACTCGGGTCGCGGAGCTTTTCTTTTAGACGGTAGCCAATGTAGGGGCGCATGCCACGACGCTCGCGAGCGCCGTGGCATGCCATGCGCCCTGACGGTAGACGGTAGCCAAAATAAGAGACTGTCATTCTTGAGGCCGTCTGACGGCCGAAGAATCTTCCTATTCCTTAAGGTATAGGAAGATCCTTCGCTGCGCACGAGGATGACAATTGCTTTGAACCACGGAAGGTCTGGCTACCCTCTATCCTCTACTTTCTACCCTCTAGCTAGGCACTGTTGCATTATTGGTTGATGGTTTGGGGTGAGACTTGGAGCAGCAACTCATTCACGAGCAGTTCCATCGAAGCCTCAGACTTGATACCGCGCCTTGTTTTGAGTCTGGCTTCAACTTGTCC
>Ga0265292_1000148_pt1 | contig 133372 bp, 123 predicted proteins | sample Munlanlewell296A_FD_189080 | JGI IMG/M metagenome (GOLD analysis project Ga0265292, IMG submission 189080) | Leachate microbial communities from a municipal landfill in Southern Ontario, Canada - Leachate well 296A | ecosystem: Engineered > Solid waste > Landfill > Unclassified | place... | reverse complement strand
CGTATAAAGCGACCTTAACGGTTTATGACAGCGACGGCGAAACTAACTCGACAAGCTTTACTGTGACTGTGAGCGGGATCGGAGGAGACACATACACGTACGTCGGCGGCATTGCCGCCGTGTGCGCAGTCGTCGCAGTTATTGTTCTCCTTTTCTATTTCAGGCCTTCGGTTTTCGGGGCGGGATTTAAACTGCGCGGATCGCAGTCTCCCCAAACGCCGCAACAGACCATGCAGCCGCCTCCGCCGCCGCAACCTCCGCCCCAAATACAGCAAAGTCAGTACGACGCCTCATATCAACCGTATCAGCCGTATCAAACACAGTCACAGCAGCCTCAACAGTATCAACCACAATCGATACGCCCTCCTTCCCCGGTCCAATATCCACACCTAACACAACCTACATCACGGGTACAATCAGACCAATACGGCGAATACAGTACGTGTCCTGCCTGCGGTGAAACAATACAAATACCGCCTTCCGCAGATGCATCACCTGTGAAGGTTGTGTGCCCTTCCTGTGGCGCAGAAAGCATAATCGAATAAAGCGCTGTGTTATATTTCAGCTCTAACCTTGCTTGCAAATCTGAACAGAAAACGATTTGCTCCATTATCCTTATATAATAGAACATACTCATTTATATCGATAGGATAACTGTCAAAGCCAAGGGAGGTCAAGACGTGAAAAATAAAACCCATGTTAACTCCCGTTTGTTGATTTTGGTCGCACTGTCGATAATAGTTGCACTTATCACGAATGTGTTTCTAAATTTTAGCTACGCGGTTGGTGAAAAAGCTGGCGAATCAATAATCGACGGCACATCAATCATGCCAAACGACGACGATAAAAACAATAACAAAATCCAAGATAGTTTTGAAGAAAAACTGAAAACGATGAACACGACTGATAGTGTGAACGCAATTGTTACACTCGCACCGAGAGATGAAGATTTTATAAAATTCGCTGAAGAGTATGGTGCAAAAGTAAAAGAATTTTACACTATAGTTGATGCAGTATCACTTACAATATCCGTAGAAAATATTACGAAAATTGTGTCCTATCCCGCCGTAGAGATTGTGTTAGATGAAAATGAAAAAATATTACGCACATCCATAGACACCAGCATACCCGCGATGCAGGGCGATAAAACTACGCTCCGTAATGCAGGTTTCGACGTTGACGGTTCAGGAGTGACTATTGCTGTTGTCGATACCGGGATCAATGGAAAACTTTCATCTCTGGCGACCCTGCCAGATGGGAAGCCGAAGATTAAAGGTTTTGCGAATTTTGCGGGGGGAGGCAGTTCAGAAGCATTTGATGACAATGGACACGGCACGCTTTGTTCGTCTATAGCTGCAGCTGTAGGCCGTGGAGAGTATTTTCCGGGTGTAGCCCCCGGGGCACAATTGGTAGGTGCAAAAACAGCTGATTCGTCTGGCGGCACAGACCGGGGTGCCATACTCAGTGCACTTCAGTGGATACTAACTAACAAAGATGAGATAAACGTAGTTTCTATGAGTGAAGGGGTAAATCAACAACATATAACCAGTTATGATATCAATGAGCTAGAGACTGCTGCTGAAAAAATAGTCGCTGCAGGAATCGTTTTTGTAACCGCTGCAGGCAATGAGGGTCCGAGTAGCGGGACAGTAAGCGCACCCGGAACTGCAAAGAACGTTATCTCGGTTGGTTGTGTAAACAACCTAGGCGAAATCTGGCCCCAATCCTCGAGGGGCCCCACCACGGATGGAAGAACTAAACCGGACATATCCGCAGTCGGCTATAGTATTCGTTATTACGGGTCGGGGGCGATATGGCATGGAACCTCCTGCGCATGCCCCCATGTAGCAGGTACCGCAGCCCTCCTTCTGGATTTTCACAACAAACAACTCGACAAATACAATTCGAGTGCTGCTAAAAGCGCTATGAAACTCAAACCGGCAACGGTAAAGGACATACTGTTAAGTTCTGTTTCCCGGCCATCAGGCGGTGGTTCATATCCAAATAACAATTATGGCAATGGCATGTTAAACATTAAAAATGCATTAGCGACGCTCAAAAGCAAGAACTATCCACCGGTGGCAAAGTTCACAACGAGTGCCAATCCGGCCACGGGCGTTCCAATCACCTTCGATGCTTCGGGCTCAAGTGACCCGAACGGTGACACACTCACGTATGCATGGGACTTTGGCGATGGAACTACAGGTTCTGGAAAAACAATAACACATACATACACAACCGCAAAGGATTATACCGTGACGCTTGTTGTCAAAGACAGCAAGAATAACGCCAACGACTTTGGTGCAAGCGCCAGCCTGGTAAGTCAGCTGACTACAACCAAAAAAGTATTGTCCATTGGCATTAGTAACAAATTACCCGTAGCAAGCGTAACCGTCAATGGAGTAAACGTAAACAAAGGCGATGTATTGACCTTCTCAAGGGGCGAGGCAATTAATCTTGACGCTTCAAAATCGTCGGACCCTGATGGCCAAATAGCAAGTGTTTCTTGGGGCATGGGTGATGGGGGAGCGTCCAAAACAGGGAAAACAGTGACCCATTCGTATACTACTGACGGCAAATATGATGTGATTGTGAAAGTGACGGATGATTTAGGAGGAGAGACACAATTTGGGTTTGCTATATCTATATCGAATAAACTACCAGTAGCGAAGGTGACTGCCAATGGTACGAATATAAATAAAGGTGACGAATTGAAATTTTCAATCCATGAGAGCATTGCCATAGACACCTCCGGATCGTCGGACCCTGACGGCCAAGTAGCAAGTGTGTCCTGGACCCTAGGTGACGGTACACAAAAATCAGGAAAAACGATAACACACTCTTACTCAACCGAGGGGAGTTATAATGTAGCAGTGAAGTTAACGGATGATACGGGGGGAGAAACAACTTTTACATTCACAATCAACATAGGCAACAGCCCGCCCGTAGCTGATATCAGGATAGGTGACAAAACAATCTCCAATGGAGACACTGTTAAAGATATTGCTTTGAATAAGGAAACGAAGTTCGACGCCTCGCACTCCTATGACTATGAAGGCAGTATTAAAAGTGTTACCTGGAACATGGGAGATGGCACGCAAAAATCAGGATTGACTGTTGCGCACATATACACCAACATGAACACTTATAACATAGCGGTAACATTAACGGACGATGCTGGTGCAGTGAGAAATTTCGGTTTTAAAGTCGAGGTAAGCAACAGCCCACCTGTGATCGACACAAATACTCCACTAACAATAGATTTCTCTGTCGCACCAAAAAAGACTGCGTTCCAGTTTGCTTCACCACCATCATCCGACACAAACGGCAGGATAGTGAGCGCGATATGGGACTTCGGCGACGGCGTCACCAGCGACGAACAAAACCCATCTCATAAATACGATCGTAGCGGCACCTACACGGTTACGTACACTGTCACTGATGATGCGGGAGCTATAGCAAGCGTTTCCACCAACGTGACAGTCACCAAACAGCCACCGATCGCCAAAGCTAGCGGCAACGTTAAAGCAAACATCAGGGACGACGTGATATTCGACGCCTCCCGCTCCTCCAGCCCTGATGGCGAGATCGTGAGCTACCTGTGGAGCATAGAAGGCAACGATTACACTGAGGCGGCAATCCCGTACCGGTTCAGCGAGAGGGGAGATTACACGGTTACATTGACTGTCACGGACGAAGAGGGTCTGACCAACACCACCACGGTCTCAGTGAACGTGGCGAACATGCTGCCAGCTGCGGTGATGGGCAAGATTCCGGAAACTATCAACACTGGAGACGCAGTGGAATTCAAGGCAACGAACTCGTTCGATTTCGACGGCGAGATAGACAAGTACACTTGGAACTTCGGAGACGGAAAAACAGGCACAGGAAAGACGACGAGCCACGTCTACGAAAAACCCGGCACGTACAATGCGGTCCTGACGATCTGGGACAACGACGGCGAAACGAACACGACGAGCTTTATGGTGAATGTGCAGGGAGTTGCGGGCGTGACTGCTGAAAGCTATGCGCATATTGGCGGCATCGGTATTGTATGCGCGGTCGTCGCAGTTATCGTTTTCCTTTTTTACTTCAAACCATCTATTTTTGGCGCGAGAGAGAAGAGAGCTGAACTTATAACTTTTCAAAGACCGCAACAAACTACACCTCCGCATTCACTATCGCCACCTACGATGCAGCAGAGTCAATACAACGTTCCGCATCAACCTCAACCATATCAAACAAGACCGCCGCAACCACAATATCAACCGCAATCGACACGCCCTCCTTCCCCGGTCCAATATCCACACCTAACACAACCTACATCACGGGTACAATCAGACCAATACGGCGAATACAGTACGTGTCCTGCCTGCGGTGAAACAATACAGATACCGCCTTCCGCAGATGCATCACCTGTGAAGGTTGTGTGCCCTTCCTGTGGCGCGGAGAGTATTATTGAATAGAATTATGGTGCTGTATCCTTATCTCGACGGTCGTCTTTTCACCAACACTAACATTTTTTATATATGGGATAGCCATTACGTATAAAATTGAAATATTGGAGAAACGGATGGAAATCCAATATTAATGGGGTATCGCTGTTATGCATGTTATGAAAACCAACAGACTCTCTGCCATATTTTTGGCAATAGCTATCCTGGTCAATAGTTTCGCATTATTTATCGACGGCGGTAACCTCCAAAGTAATATTTCCTCGGCACACGATATGGAATCAGGCTCATCAACTTCGGACACGAACACTTATTCCTCTGGTGGAAAGGCTACAGCAACCGTAAAAATAACCTCGCCCAGCGATGGAGCAATGGTCAAAGGTTCATTCTACTTGACCGTAGTGGTTACCGGTAAAGCAAATTGGCTTACGATTTATATAAATTATAAATATGCCGGGCAAATCCCTATAACCCACTCAACATTCACCATCCAATATGTCGTAAACTCATGGTCGCCGGGGATATATGTGATAGGCGTGCAGGCCGACGACTCTCAAAAGGATACGGTGTCGATTATTGTCAACGACAACCCCCCAACAGCAAACGCGGGTCCAGACAAGACAGTTTTCGCAAATGCGGACGTTTCGTTTACCGGCACGGGAATTGACAATGACGGCACTATAAAAAAATACGAATGGGACTTCAACGGCGATGGCATTTATGACTGGAGCAGTACGGCAACAGGCTCGACTACGTATAAATACAGTGCAGCGGGTGTCTATAATGCCAAACTCAGAGTAACGGATAACTATGGAGCCACGGCTACAGATACTGCCACAATCAGGGTTATACAAGCTCCCCCCACGGCGTATATTACTACACCCTCTGAAGGGCAGACATTCGACGGCAACGCATCCATCGATTTCATGGGTTACGGCATTGATGCAGAAAGCGTTTTTCTAACAAACTCGTCAATAGCATGGTTTTCGAATGTCTCTGGAAATCTCGGAACCGGAAACATCACCTTACGCAATCTGGCCGCAGGAACGCACAGTATAAATCTCACAGTAAGGGATTCGAGGGGTTACACCGGAAGCACAGTCGTGAATATTACCGTATTGCCGCGAAATCCAATCATAGTAAACGTTACGTTCAGCGGCGCTGTTGACAATATCTCGTTGATCGCAGAAGTGCACATACCTTTTAACGCAAGTGTCGATGCATACTCGGGCAGTGGAATAAAATTTTACGAATGGGATGCGGACGGGGATGGTGTATACGAGCACAACAGCAATATAACCGGAAACACCAGCATAGAGTTTACATCTCCGGGCAATACGACGATATCCGTGCGCGTTACGGACGGTAACGGTACACAGGCTATCTGGTCGTTCGGTTTCAGGGTAATGCCGAATTTCGGCCCGCAACTGACTGCAGCGTTCACCGATTTGTATAGCCTTATCTCAATCACGAACGAGGACAATTTTATAATCACAGAGAGAAGAAATTTTACGATAAACATATCCGCCATCGATAAGGATGGTATCGGGAGCATCAGTATCGACCTTTACGGAGACGGTTCCTATATACTAACTGAAACGAATAAAGAATACTGTATTGTGAATTGGCAATATGCTTCTCCCGATAATTACACTATTAAAGTTTCTGCAACAGACAAAATTGGCGCTGAAAGCAACAAAACATACGTTATCCATGTGATTCCGAACATTTTGCCAAATGCCGATTTTGTAGTTTCTTCGGATTGGTCAGCATTTTCTCCTTTGCAATTATTCGCAAACGCTTCCGATGAAGACGGAAGCATAACCAATTACATCTGGACTTTCGGGGACGGGAGTTACTCGTACGAACAAAACCCGACCCACACATGGACATCGAAAGGTACGTTCATTATTAATTTGACTGTAACAGACGACCTCGGAGGCGTAAACTCCAAAGTGCGAACAATATCCATTACAAACGCGGCACCGATTGCAACATTAAGCGCAAATACCACTCACGCACAAACATACACGCCGATAATGTTTTACGAACCGGACGACCCCGTGGACGCAGATGGACTGGTTACGTTACATTCTTACGATTTCGGGGATGGAAATATAACGAACATCGCCGGTAGCAACAAAACATCGACAAATCATACCTATACATCCAAAGGAACATATAACGTAACATTGAGGGTTTATGATAATGACTATGGATTCGGTGTAAGCATTTTGTCGGTGGATGTAGTCAACACTCCGCCAGTGTTCAGCCTTCCAGACAATATAACATCACAAACATTGATTCCAGTGAAATTTATTGCGGGTGCAAGCGACATTGATGGCACCATCGTAAATTACACTTGGAATTTCGGCGACACGCTTTCAATTAACAATACTGCATACGATGCAACCGCTTTTTACACGTATGCCACACCCGGTAATTATACGGTTACACTCGCAGTCGAGGATAACGACGGCGGAACGACAATAAGAACGATGTATGCGATAATCATCAACCGCCTCCCAACATGTTCGTTCACGGCATCACTGGATAAGAAGCCGGCGGAAGAACTCACGTTTACTGTCAACGCTACAGACAGCGACGGTACTGTAATAAAATATAAATGGGATTTCGGGGACAAAAATTCAACCGATTGGGTAGACAACAGCGTTATAAAACACACATACATGCATGCCGGCAAATACGATGCAACTTTGACCGTAGTTGATAATAACGGCGGGGAATCCGCCGTAGCTTTTATCACGGTAACAGTGGTAAACATACTGCCTGTTGCTGATATCGTGAGGCCCAAGTACGTTTACGTAGACGAAGAAACACAATTTTTTGGAAACGGCAGTTACGATACACACGGCGCGATTGTCTCTTACCGTTGGGACTTTGACGACGGCACAACATCTGTCGAGATTAATCCGAAACATACGTACAAAAGGATTGGAAGCTACAACGTATCGTTAACAGTCACGGATGACGGCGGCGACACGGATACGGATAACGAAGCAATAGAAATAATAGGACAAGCAAAACCTCCTCCTGGTAGCGGGGAAATGGACATAACTAACTATCTCGACCTCTACGCAAATCTTATGGGCCTTCTTATAGCTCTCGCTAGCGTTGCCGGTGGTTATTTGGTTCTTAGAAAGAAAAGAAGCGTGCTGGGCAGACAAATGGCACTAGTGGATAGCGCTATGAAGTTGCAAAACCCGGTCGAAAGGTATAGGCGATTATGTAACATTCAAAAAGCATCCTCGAAACTGCTTCAGTATGGAAAGATTTCGGAAAACAATTACATGATATTGGATAATAAAATACGGGATTATAAGAACGTGCTGGAGAAGAAGCATCCGGACATCGAAAAAGTTGCCGAGCTTCCGCAATCACCCTACCAGCAATCCGAGAAGGACGATATTAAATTGGATTCGCACGGAGAATATAAGTAGCGTTATGGAATTCGAAACTTTTTTTGTATTTGCCGCCGCTTTCGTTTTCGATATGCGACGTGTTACGCGAATAACACAACAAGCAGCATAAACACAAAATCTTATTTATAATACGGTCTATTGTGCTTGGTGATAGTGATGACATTCACAAAAATCTCAGACATACTGGACGGCAAGATCAGCGAGGGAAAGGAAGTAAAACTGCGGGGCTGGATTTACAGAACAAGGAGCAGTGGAAAGATAGTTTTCATGGTTCTGCGGGATTCTGCGGGCATAATACAGGTGCCCATATCAAGGGAGTCCGTGGGTGATGAAAAATTCACTCATGCCAAGAACGCCTTAATCGAATCCTCTATGGAAATAAAAGGGCTTGTGAAAAAAGACAGCAGGGCGCCAGGCGGGTACGAAGTCCAGGCAAACGACGTTAATGTTGTAGGAAAATCAGACGTATTCCCGATAACCAAAGACCAGAGCGACGAGTTTCTTTCTGACGTAAGGCATTTATGGTTGAGAAGCAGGGAAACGACCGCATACCTAAAAATCCGTTCTACTGTATTCAATGCATTTAGAGAATATCTGAACGGCCAGGGCTATTATGAAACCCAGGGGCCAATGTTCGTGAGCGGCGCGTGCGAAGGCGGGGCAACATTGTTCAAAGTACCGTATTTCGAGAAAACAGTACTTAATCTTACCCAAAGCTCCCAAATGTATTTAGAGGCAGTGATGACAAGCCTTGAGAAGGTATATACTATCGCCCCAAGTTTTCGGGCTGAAGAATCAAGAACGAGGCGGCATTTGACAGAATTCTGGCACGCGGAAGGAGAGACTGCATGGTTTCATAACGAAGACATGATGAATGAAGAGGAAAAGATGATAGAGTTCATATGCCGGTCTGTGCTTGAGAGAAATAAAAATGAGCTGGATTTACTAAAAAGGGACATAAAAAAATTAGAACAAATAAAAGCCCCGTTCCCAAAGATAACATATGAAAGAGCACTCGAAATCGGGAACAAGAACGGCCTGAATTTGTCATGGGGTGCAGATTTCGGGTACGAAGAGGAAAAAGCAATAACAAAGGATTTCGACAAACCAGTATTTATTACGCATTATCCAAAAGAGACAAAAGCGTTCTATCACAGGCCTGATCCATCTAACCCAAAAGTTGTTTTAAACCACGACCTGCTGGCGCCCGAGGGCTACGGAGAAATCATAGGCGGGGGAGAGCGCATCTATGAATTAGACATATTACTGCAGCGCATGAAAGAGGAGAACATGAACGAGGCTGACTATGCATGGTATGTCGACCTGAGAAAATACGGAACAGTCCCGCACTCGGGTTTCGGACTTGGCCTCGACAGGACTGTTGCCTGGATCGCAGGTGCGGAGCACATAAAACATGTCGTGCCGTTCCCGAGGACGATGAGACGATATTATCCGTAAATTATCTACATAAACATTTGAACCTCATTTATGCGAATCAACACTTTTGTCATTTCGCATCGTCATTCTAGAACGAATAGCTATATATACGCATAACAATATCCCGATTCAGGTGATTATTTTGGCAAAAGCAAAGAAGGCAGCTAAGAAGAAGACGGTTGCAAAGAAAGCAGTTGCAAAGAAACCGTCTAGTGGAAAGGACACAGCGTATTGTGTGAAGTGCAGAAAGAAAATAACGATCAAAAACCCGAAGAAAATAAAAATGTTGAACAAAAGAATCGCTACGAAAGGCACATGCCCGAAATGCGGCACAAATGTTTTCAGAATCGGCGGGTAAACGATAAACGCAGCGATCAAAAAGAATACCAGTTTAAACGGATATCAATTTAAAACGGATGGCGATTTGCAACATCACAAGTAGAATATTTTTTCTCTCGCCACTCTATTTTTTTTATTTCAAATTATTAATATTGTATCGGTTCAATTTAGAGATCGAACTGAGAATAAAAATATATATCTATAAGTGTCTCATTGCTAAATTGAAATGCTATGATAGCGAATGAGCTAAATAGGAACCATTCGAACGAAATGTATTGTGCGATAGATAATGTGTGTTTATTCGGAGGGGTTTAGAATGGGCAAGAAAGAGAGGATAAGTTCAGTCCTCCAACTCGTCGGGGGGAATAAGGAAAATGTGGAGAAGATAGTGGAGGAGATAGACAAGTTCTTCGAAAACCTCAACGCTGAGATTGAGGACTGGAAATTCTCAATAGAAGAATTCCGTGATGGCACGCGCATCTTCGCCCGATTCCAGATACTTATAAAAAAATAGGTGGTCCTGCTTGAACCCTGACAAATTGTCTGATAATACGAAGAAACCTGATGGCGAGAAGCCCGATGAGACGCGGAAACGTGAAAGCACCCCGACCGGGGCCGGCAAGGATGCACGTATCCTCCTAAATCCTGAGGAATGGAAGGAACCGGCCGGACGAAAGGTCATTGGGGAATATCATAAGGACGGCCTTCTCGAGAACGCGGTTGGTAGCGAGTCCGATTTAGATTCTTTTGAACAATATTGGAAGGCCAAAGGCAAAAGTAAAATGCGCAGCGAGTACCACAAAGAGGGCGCACCCTATGTGGAGAGATCGCAGGAGCCGGACGATAACATGTCTCGTGCGGGGGAAATCGCGGATAAAACAACGGAGAAGGCAGCCGAAAATGCGGCCGAAAGGGAGAGCGGGAAGGATAGTGGAAAGGATGACAGTAAAGATGAAGAGAATAGCGCGCCGGACACGAACAAAGTGGCAGACTCGCAGGCGCGACAGCCGCACATCGAACGCGTCATTGATGTCGCTACTGTCGAAGTGTTGGCTCTCGCCATATTCCGCGTCATCTTCGGCCGCGGCGTCCGAGTGCCATTGAAACGTGAAGGCTTCATAGATATGGATATTGTAGTGAATGATAAAGATGTCCTTCTGAATACCAACGAGTTCCTGTTCGAGGTGCCGGAGCTGGCTGTCTGGCGTTTCATCTTCGCCTACAAGGGCAAACCCGTGCTTGAATACGGACGTGGAGTAAAGCACCGCATCAAGATTTACTATTATCGCATGTTCTGCCTCCTGCTGGCGATGTGGTGGGTGGGTCGGAAGAAGAGAAATGCTCAAGCGAAAGCTCGTGAGCTGCATACAAAGGCTGAACAAACGAAAGGAAAGGTGTAGGTAGATAACCGATGACAGCTAAAATGACTGAGACAAATCACGACGAGACTTACCGCACCTTCTTTCGCGAAGTTTTACAGAATATCCGCCGGATAATGGCCGAAAATTACGGCATGAAGGAAGTCTCCATCCGCCCCATCAGCTCGAACACTTCCCGACTTTCTATTCCGATAAAAATTACTGGCCTAAATGAAAAAGGCGAGAAGGTTCACTACTTCGGCAAAATACTTGGTGGCAGCGACATATTTTCTGCCCGTTCTATGCAGTTCTTCAAGAACGTCTATCTGCGAATGAACGCGCAGGACCCTATATTCGGGAACTCCGAGACTGCAGAGGACATGGCGAGGGAACAGTACGAGATGTTGCAGGCTATCTATAACAGCGGAATACCGACAGCCAAGCCCCATGGTTATCATTGGATACACGGCATACTGTGGCTTCTCGTGGCTGAATTCCTCGATGTGAAGCCAGTTTCTGCATTCAAGGAGGTCGACCCGAGGCAGATCGACATGGTTTTCCGTTATCTGAAGAAGATGCACAGAATGAAGATTTTCCATGGTGACCTAAAACCCGACAACATAATGGTGGGGAAAAACATCTACATCCTCGACGTCGGTCGCTTCCGCGAGGGTGTGCCTGCAGCCAAGAAACAGGCCTATGATATTGCCTGTCTGATATGCTCTTTCCTTGAGTGCCTGCCAGTCGAAGAGATAGTGAAGATAGCCAGGAAACACTACTCTCGTCAGCACCTCCGGGCCGCCGCGGATTATGTCAAACTGGTCCAGAGGCGTCCGGATATTCGCTTCACCGACCAAACGAAGAACAAGTTGTTGCATCTCTTGAGAAGTTGATTGAAAAACACAGTTCCGAAAAAGGAGAGTGCGGTTACTTATTTTCTTTTTTGCCCTTCCTTGGGATGCTTGATAAGGGCCACTGCATGCAGCTCCACACGTGTGCCTTCTTTCGTCTCTTCGACGGAAAACTTCCACTGTTCCAGCACAGCGCTTATGTCCTTGAACCAGTTCTTCAACTCGAGGCTCTTCTCATTCATAATGTTTTTTACATCTTTAGTCGCCATTGTCAAATCCTCCATATGAATAAAGGAGATATGATTTCTATATCTATAAATATTGGGGTCGGGCAGGGCCCGACTACCGTTGAACATGCGCCTAAAACAACATGAAACCAGTAGGCCGCATCAAGCCTTACTGCACCAGCTTAAATCTCTTGTAAGGATCGACGCCCTTGTCGAAACAGTAATGTATTTTTTTGAACCCTTTTCTAAACTCTGTGACTTCTTTCTTTACCACGTTAGGGTCTTTTTGATCTATGATTACCTTTTTCAATAGTTTTGCAACGTCCTTCATGTCCTTTTCTTTCAAGCCTATCCTTGTCAATTCTTGCGTGCCAAGTCTTATGCCGCTTGGCGTCATCGGTTTTGTGTCTCCGTGCAGCATATTCTTGTTGGCGATGATGTTTGCCCTTTCTAAATTGTCAGATACAAGCTTGCCTCCGCCGTGCTTCGAGACGTTTACGGCTAGCGCGTGAGATTTCGTAAATCCGAGGTGCGGGCAGAGCACGTCCAGCCCTTCTTCGTACATCGCCTGTCCGAGTGCCTGGGCATTCTTTATTACCTGTTTTGCATACACTTTTCCGAACTCCAAAGTTTCCGCCAGAGTAATTGCAAGCGAGGCCACACAGTGAAGATGATGATTGCTCACAACGCCCGGGAAAATTCCCGATGCGAGTTTCTTCTGGAATTCTTCATCTCCCACATTGCTTACTACAATTCCATGCTGAGGTCCTGGCAGTGTCTTGTGGGTGCTGCCTGTCAGAACGTCTATGCCTTCCCGCAGTGGATCCTGGAATTCCCCGCCTGCAATAAGGCCCAGGACATGAGCCCCGTCATACCACGTTTTCGCACCTATTTCTTGTATTGTAGGCATCAGCTCTTTGATGGGCGTCGGGAAAAGAAATACTGACATGCCGAAAAGGCAGACCTTAGGCCTTGCGGCCTTGAGCACCTTTATCGTGGCGTCAATGTCTATGTTCATGTTTTTTATATCAAAAGGATATGTGACCGGATTCAGCCCTCTCACGCCGACTGCACCGAATTTTGCGGTGCTGATGTGCGCCCCGTCTGCCAGGTTTGGGACTGATATTATGTCTCCCGGTTTTGTAAGGGCAAAAAGAACGCCTATATTTGCTACGGTTGCGGACGTCGGCCTGACATCTGCATATTTTGCGTCAAACACCTTTCTTGCAAGTTCCATGCACTTGGTTTCCACCTGGTCGAAATAGACCAATCCATTGTAATATCTCTTGCCTGGCAAGCCTTCCGCATACCTGTCTCCGAAATCGCTGACAAGCATTTCCCTTGCCAACGGGCTTATCAGATTCTCGGACGCTATCATACAAAGCGAGTTTTCAAACCATGCGTGGTGTTGGTCTACAAGGCCGATTACCGATTTGATTTCTTCATTCATAATTTGCACCGAAAAGTGTATGGATTTGCGATATTAAAAGATTGTTAGAATAAGTGTGCCTGCGTTGCCTGCGGGTAGAACGTCTTCGACTTGTCAGTGTCTATGACCCTGATCTGCACGTAGCTTATCTTGCTGACGTCGTAGACGTCGCAGCTTACGACAGCCCAGCAGTGCTCTACGATCTCCACCTTCTGCGTGACTACCTGTGTTATTGTCTTTACGATCCAGTTGAATAAGCTCCATATACTGCTTACTACGTCCATGGAGACATGGATCTCTTCCCAGCTGTACTTTACGTCGCTGTTTACAAATTTCACGGGAACAACCGCCTCATAAGTGAAATCTACAAAATTCATTGGTGGAATTTTGTACGATCGTATGGAATTCTTGTCTATATCGCTGGAATTCCATAGATTTGGAAGCGCACCCACCTTTAGGTGGGTGTAGTGTATGTTTACGTTTTCGATCCTCGGCGGGATGTTCTCGACCGAGTAGGGGTTGAACTGGGCTTCGATTTGGCTCTGATTTATTATGTCGTTAAAAATCGGGTTTATTGTTATCTTGTTTTTATATTCTGAAAAATAATCAAATAAAATTTCGTTGAACATCGCCCCCCTGTAGTCGGTTTCGGTTGGGTGGGCGATTGTCGGGTGCTCGGTCGGGCAGGGGATGAAAATTTTGGGTTTTTCTGTTTGTTCGTAGAGTAATATTTGCTGGCAGTTCATCATTTGCCTCTCTGCACTACTTCATTGGTTTATACGTCTTTGCGATTTCCTCAGTGGTAAGTAAGTTTATACCAGCAGACTGAACATTCTTGAAATGCTTTGTGTTAAATGTCCAGATGCCTTCATTCTCAACAGACAATGCGAGGGCGATCACTGGCGCATCATCCTGGTCGATCGATAATTTCTCGGCGGCGCTCATTTTCTCATTGTAAACTTCGGACGACAACAGGAAAACATAATCCTCGACAAATTCATCTAATATCGTTTTTAATTCGTTATCTCCAACATTATGTCTATTCCATCGGCCCCTATGCCGCCATATTTCCTCGAAGCATGTGTCTGGCATTACCCATGCACCTGGGTTCCCGACAAGTATCCTTCGTACAACGCCGTCTTTAATCAGGGCGGCTATTACCACGTTCGTATCGACGATTACAGTCAATATTTCGCCTTTCGCTTACGCCAGTCCCTGACCATCTGGGCTATCTCTTCTTCGGTTATGTCGTCCACCGTAAGCTTATCGAGTTTTTCAAGCATTCTCCGTTTTTTCGACTCCTCGATAAATTCTCGTACTTTGGTTCTGAACCACTCGTTTCTCGTTTTGAAACCATAGGTCGGAAGATACCTATCGAGCTCTTCTAGGATGCCTTTTTCTATTCTAAGTATGACTTGCGTTTCTGTCATTATATCACCATTTCACCAAATAGATATCTTTTTGATATCATATAAATCTTTCTATCTTCTGCATCTTAGAGGATAACGTTGAGTATTGTTTGAATTAGGATGGTTTGTTGCATAATAAACACATCCCAACCTATTCATACCCTCTTTTATCGTCGTGTATATGTTTGTGCCAATAATTATACGGCGACGTGCCTTCTTTTTGCGAGTGGCTGATATCCATGGCAAGTCCGCTGTAATAGGAGCCGTACTTTTCTTTTATCTGCTCCTCAGCGACTTTTGCACGTTTAACCGCCTTCTCTACGTGAATTACCCTAATCAAATCCTCGCCAGTTGTAACACAGATGTCGCCCGCCGCTCTAACGAGTCCGCCTAATTCCCTTAATCTCAAGGTAAGGGCGTTGTCGACATTATCGATTTCTTTCGCTCTTTTTTTTGCTACGTTTATTACTGCCTCTACGGCGCCCCTTGCAGCTTGAGGAATCTTTTTGTCTATCACTATCTCTTGTGCAATAAATTGTGCTAATTTAGCCTGATTTTCCTCTGTATCTTTCATAGTCGTTTCTAACAGGACTTCGTAACCTGCACCAGCTATTCTGGACCTAAGCGGCGAAAGTATGCTCGGCAAATCCTGGATGTTGCATGCACCTACAAAAATAAAATCACAAGGAACAGCGTCCACTTTTACGCTCGCACCCGCGCTCTGTGGATTTCTGCCCGATATCGGGAACTTCTTTTCCTGCATCGCAGTTAGAATATATCTTTGAAGATTTCCTAAATGAGGAATCTCATCAATAAAAAGCACTCCTTCGTGGGCTTCATGGATGCATCCCGCAACAACCCTATCATAGGGAAGTGTTCCCAGTTGGGGGTGCCCGCCGTAGGGGTCGTGCCTGACATCGCCTAATAATTCTGTCTCGCTCGCACCGGTTGCAAGAACAAAAGGATTCCTCTCTAGTTTAATCAATACTTTTCTGGGGCGGATTTTTTCGAACGCTCTCCGCTTTTCGAGCGCTTTTTGATCTAAAAACCTTATCTTATCCCCCGCGCGTTCGTAGACGACCACTTCTTCTTTTCCTGCATAATTCCTTCTAGTAGTTGTTACTCTCTCTTTCCCGCCAGCCATTTTGTTTATAGTGATTTCCACAATGCCCATTATATCTGCGAAGGGATTGCCGGGCGTTATTTTTCCCATGCCCGCGAGTTTGGAAACGCCGCAGGAAGGGCACGTATTCTCATTTGGCGGAGAGTACACTCCGCATTTGGTGCACCTGTATCCAAGTTCTTCCGCTACCTTCGACGGCGTGTCTTCGGGCTTGATAATCTCCCCTTCCGCGGATCCCTTCTCATCATTCTCTCTGCTTACATCAACTCTGTTTTTCACTTCTACAAAAGGCCTTTCCGGATTTTCTGGGTTGTGAACTATTTGAACCTCTTCACTTGGTCTGGGGATGTGAAACGACATTGCCTGAGCGATCATGGACTTGCCAGTTCCAGGAGGGCCGACTAAAAGCAAATGCCTTCTCTGCATCGTCGCGACTCTTGCCAATGTAACCGCTTCATCTTGACCAATAACTCTTTCCAACGGTTCTTTCGGCAAGATTACGTCTTTTGTGGTCTCTATATCGCTTATTCTGAAGTTCTTTCTCAGGCAATCCTCTGTTTCAGTCATTAGATAATTGATAGCAGTTCAATGATATAATCTTTTTACTCAAAAATATTTCAAAAATATGGTTGTATACCACAATCCTAGCAACCCGATAAGGATTATATATAATAACTAACATTACATCGATAATACGATAATATTGGATGGAAAATCCACCTCAGGGTTTGGGTGTAGGATTGAGGTGAATTATTTGAACGAGGATGGGGGCAAGAAATCGGATAAATGGGAATATTCGTTTTTTCCAAACGCTGCAGCAAGCGGTGTGACTTCACCAGTAATACCTTTGTTTATCACTGATACACTCGGCGGCACTGTCGCACAGGTTGGTACAGCAGTATCGCTATCATCGTTGGCTTCCATACCTGCGTATGTGTTATGGGGTGAGCTTTCCGACAGGTGGAAACACCGAAAATTTTTCATAATACTGGGCTTTCTCGGCGTAGCCGTTTCTCTTTTCTTGATGAGCAGGGCAAATACTATAGAAGCATTCATCCTTCTTGTTATGTTTTTGGGTTTTATAGGCGCGGCAAGCGCACCTGTAAGCAACATACTGGTAATGGAGTCATCTGACAAGAAAGTATGGCCCGAGAAAATAGGTGCTTTGAACAAGATAAACGGCTTCGGTCATGTGGCGGGGTTGGTGCTGGGCACAATATGGCTAGGCTATATCGCTATATTGTTCGATCCAAAGGAAAGCCTAAGATTTCTCATATTAATCTGCTCGGCAAGTGCATTTTTGGCCGTAATTCTCGCGCTCATATTAATAAAAGAGCCGAAAACTAAAACCGAGAGAAAGTACCACGAAGAGGCGGATAAAGAAGGCAGAACGCTGACAGAACGGGCGCGGTATTCTCCGCCGTTGCTTCACCATCTTCCGGGGATTAGAAACCTAAAATATCTTCGCGAACGCCACGGCGTACACATCGGGCATGAGCTGGTCACATATCTTGTAGCCGTGCTTATATTTTTTATAGGATTTACGATTTTTTACGCGCCTTTCCCTATATTTCTTAAGCAGGTACTCGGAGCGTCCGACACTGAAATTTTTCTGATATATATCGCCAATTCAGCTATGGGCGCAATGATGTACGTCAAAGCGGGAAAGTTGGCTGAGCGTTTCGGCACAAAAAAGTTACAGATGGGAGCTGTAGGCGCAAGAATGGTGATATTTCCAGTCGTTGCATTTGTCGGTTACTTTCTGGTTATGGGCTACACCGGAAGGGCCGTTCCCTTTTTGTCTAACAGAGAACTGGCGATTTTGGCAGTGGGAATTTTGAACACGCTTTCTGCTTTTTGTTGGGCGATTATTACTATTTGCGGTGTAACTGCCACCTCCCATCTTGCACCAGAGACTGCCGAGGGAGAGGCATTGGGTGCGTATAACGCAGTAACCGGCATAGGCTCGGTATGTGGCGCATTCATCGGCGGTGCGGTTGCTTATATGTTCGATTATAAAATTGCATTTTTATGTGCAGCAGTATTCTTGATGATCGGGCTTATTGCGATGCGTAACTTGGATTTGAATGGAAGCACAGACCGGACGCCGGGGTAGATGAAATCGTGCATACGTGATTTTATATAGGGGAATAGCCAATCTTCACACAATCTAGATTATATAAATCAAGGTGGGAAATATATGAAAAATCGTATGTTTGGATACCAAAAAAGGTACTGGGTAGTTTTATTTTCACTGATCATAATCACACAGATTTTCTCTGCCAAAGCTGTTTTCGCGGCGCAACAGCCAATCGAAATGTTCGAAATCGACAATTATACGAAAATAGTAAATCCCGGAGAAAACGCAACCTTCAATTGGACGATGCGGGACGTAGACATATATAATTTTACATACACTGTTTACATAAACACAACGGCTTCTAACCAAAAATGGATTGCGAGCGCTAATCCACCCATCGCCGTATTGACACCAAATGGAATAATCACTGCAACAATTACCACGCTCTCTCCCGCGGATTATGACAGCTATGCAAACATAACTGTGGTATTCACAGTCCTTCAAAATAACAGCGCCATAATGATAGAAACTAAACACGCAGAGGCGCAGACATCCGAATCGCCGCCTCAACCTGAGGAAAAAAAGATTTTCGACCGCTTTAAAAACCCGCTGCCCGCACCTTTAAACAACGAGTTCGGCGTTTTCCTCGTTGACATATTGGCGTGGCTCGGCATATCCGCACTTGTAATCTGCATAGTGGACCCGCTGGCAAGAAGGCTGACTAAAAAAAGTAAAAATAGGGTTGACAATATTGTATTATCAATAATACGCATCCCGGTCCTTATCTTGATATTCTTGTATGGCTTTATCGCGTCCCTTAGCGCGTTAGATCAGTATATACCAGAAGTTGCCTTAAATTACATATATCAGATATACCGCGTAGGCGCCACACTTGTTGTGTTTTATGTTGCATATAGAATATTCAAAGACGTTTTATTGTATTACGGAAAAATAATTGCTAAAAAGACAGCATCGCAAATTGACGACTTCCTCATACCTGTGGTCGAGAAAATCGGAACGGTTGCCATAGGGCTTCTGGCGCTTGGCTATATTTTGGGGTACATAGGGCTGGATTTGACAATGTTCATAGCGGGCGGCGTAGTCGTCAGCATGGTGCTGGCATTTGCGGCGCAAGAAACATTATCCAACTTTTTCAGCGGCATTTTCTTGCTGACAGACAGGCCATTCAAAGAAATGGATACCATTGTTTTGGCTGACGGTGACTGGTGCGAAGTCCGCAAAATAGGATTGAGGTCAACAAAGCTGTTCAGATTTTCGGATGCAAGCATCGTATCTATACCGAATAATAAACTTGCAAACGAAAAGATAGCAAACTTTTCTGGCCCGGAAGACAAAGGCAGAGTAATGATGACATTTGGCGTGGCTTACGGCAGCGATTTAGAAAAGGTCAAAAAAATCATCCGCGAGGTGATAAATGGATGCGAGTATATAATCAGAAATAACCCTGACATGAAGCCGATAATCCGATTCGAGGAGATGGCAGAATACAGCATAAACTTTTTTGTTATGGTCTGGCTAACCGACAGAAAATACAGGTTTGACGTTAAGGATTATCTAAATACGAACATCTATCATAGATTCAACGAAGAAGGCATCGAGATACCATACCCACAACAAGTTGTTCATCTGCGTGAAGAAAAAGGAGGTAAATGTAAATGATCGAAAAGGATTTCAAGGACTTGCTAGTGGGGGATGTATATAACCTTCTGGTAACTAAGCCCGCTGTTGCTAAAAAAGGTTCAAAATTGAGGGAGGCACTGGATGCGCTAGTGGACAGGCCGATAACACGTAAGGTATATATTGTAGACAAAGAGAATAAATTGGTCGGCACAATAACAATAGAAACACTCTTGCGACAGGTAGGATATAGAACCGGGGCACGAAAAGAGGGATTGACTTCTTTTTTTAAGTTTCTAGGTGAAATTTTTAAGGAAGATGTGGACGATTTTATGAACAAAACACCGATTACAGTGACAAAAGAGGATGCGCTAGTCGATGCAACCAAGTTAATGGTTGAAAATCACCTGAACGATCTGCCGGTTATAGACGACGAAGGGCATTTAGTGGGCGAACTTAACAGTTTGGAGATAATAAAAGAGGCAAAGAAGTTTTTTGTAGATTAAACGAGAGGCGGAAAGACCATGAATCGCATACTCGCCGTTGGTTGTGATTACGACAGGACACTAACGGATAACTTTTTAGAAATTTCCAAAGAAGGCATTAAATCATTAAGACTTGCAAGAAAACATGGAATAACAACGATAGTTGTTTCTGGAAGAACTACGGATTTTTTGACGAAATTAAACAGAAAATACGGTATTGCTGACATATTGGTGGCAGAGAACGGTGCGGTGCTGTTTTTCCAAAAAGGAAACAAAAAAATTCTAACGTCCAACATCGATCTAGATCTCAGAACCCTATTGGACAATGCAGATTTTCCGATAGAGTTCGGCGAGGTTATAGCTTCGACTAAAGTGGAATACGAGAAAAAGTTACTGAAAATTATTGAAACTAAAAATATAAACGTGAAGTTAATTCGCAACATAGATTCAATGATGCTTCTGCCACCCGACGTCGATAAAGGCATCGGACTTCTAAAAGCACTAAAGATTCTCGAAATAAACAAAAGAAATCTTGCGGTTATTGGCGACGGCGAGAACGACTTGGAGATGTTTTCTGTAGCGGGAACGCGAGTTGCTGTAGCGAATGCAGTAGAACTTTTGAAAAGAAACGCCGATATTATATGCAAGAATTCGTACGGCGCGGGTGTAGCCGAGTTTATAGATATGGCATTAAAAAATAAAAAAGTTAAGGCTTAAATTTATGATTTAAATTACCGGCCTTCGATTGTATTTTGTAATACTTCAGAAACAGATTTTACTCCATTTTCAAGATAACATTTCTTTGCGCATTCAAATCCGCGCTCGCCCAGATCGTTTGCAACCTCTGATTTCGAGAGCAAATCAGTAATTTTTTCGGCGAGTTCCGAATCGTTCCCGGAATTAAAGATTAACCCGCTATTTTCATCTTTAACAAGTTCAGCCACGCCCGCCTCTGAGCTGACTATTGCGGGTTTCTCATACAACCAGCCTTCGATCACCACCAAACCGAATCCTTCCATTGTAGACGGTAATAATGTAGCATCACATCTTGCGTATGCACATTCTAATTCTTTGTGCTCCGCATGCCCGACGAATATCACATTTTGATCGATATGCAGTTCTTGAGTTAATTTTAAAAGTTTTTCGCGCCAGCTGTCTGCTTTAGATAGGCCGACACCGCTTTTTTTAGAACTTGAAAAACTTCCGTTGCCTATCAGCAATAATTTAGCGCTCGGAATACGTTTTACAACCTGTGACATCGCCTTTATCGCTATATCTTGCCCCTTCATCGGATCCATTCTGGCAACAGTTAGGATAACCTTATCGTCACTTTCTATCCCATACTTATAACAAAGCTGTTCTACCGCATTTTGTGACGGTCTGCAATACGCCTTCTCGTCCAAATGGGGATACACCTGGTACATTTTTCCCTTAAAGCCAACGTTCTTTAAGATGTCCACATATCTTCTGCAACTCACTATTATGCTGTCGTAATATCCGAAATATTTGGAGAGGTATCTGTACCATTTTGGCGGTATCGATTTTTCGTTAAATGGTATGTGCCACCTAAATACCTTGGGCGTTACAACACTTCTTAGGATAGAAGCGACAAGAAGATTTTGAAAATCGTGGACATAGAACATGTCGAAATCTTCTTTTTTGTGAAGCGCGAGCATTTTTTCGCTGCACAGGCGGTTGTAATACTGGTATGACAGATAATCTTCACCCCATGTGACTGTGGACGGATCTTTAATAACTTCGCCTATCCCGTGAATAATTTTCCACAAGGTTTCTTTAGCTGCGCCATACCCGCCCCGTATCTCGGTTCTTAATTTTACGTGGACGCCGACAATATTATCCACCAGAATTTGACTAGGTCCGATTTGATTTAGTGCCACCCAAAATGCTTTGTTCACAATCCCACGTGCTTTCATCTCTCTTAATGATGGGTGAACCATCTTAGGTACGCCGCCAGGCGTGAAATCATAATCTACGGATTCCCTGAGATTTTTTATGTCGATTGGCTCCGAGAATTTGCCGTATTTTTTAGTCAGTTCTTCGGAGGTCAATTTGAACGTTACTAACGGTGTTTGCGAACTCACACAAATATCGAACGATGTTTTCATAATTTTTACTCCATACGATATTGCTCCATTTTTTATTGTTGTAGGGATTATATGGACAATTGCCAACGATTATAGGTTAATGATATTCGATTCATTTTCGATCGCGTGTATTACTGTTAAATAGTTTCTCAAGTGTCTCGTAAGAAGAAAATTTTGTCGGACATACTCTCTTCCACGTGTTCCAAGTTTCTTCGCAAATTCTGGATTATTTAATAGGTATTTTATTTTGTATGCTGCGCCTTCTATTGAGTACACAAGGCATCCTGTTAAACCGTTCTTTACCTGAAGTGTAATGCCACCAGTAGCAGTCGCAACAACTGGTTTCTTTTTCCAAAGTGCTTCTGCAACCGTTAAGCCAAAACCCTCTTTTATGGATTTTTGTACAATGACAGTGGATGCTCGCTGAAGCGCGTTAATTTCTAAATCGCTAAAGGGCGGCAGCACGAGTATATGAATGTCCTTATCGTTTCTCTTCATTTTATGGATTTCCCGGTATACCTCTAGACCTTCGGGGTCGTCTGTGGCAAAACTCCCAGTCAAAACTAATTGACAATCCATATGTTGTTTAACAATCCTGTATGCTTTTATTACACCAGAAGGATCTTTTAACCTGTCGAATCTGGATATCTGTGTGATTATCGGTTTGTTTGGATTGATATCGTATTTCTCTAAAACTGTTTGAATCTCTTTTTCAGATATTTCTCTGTTTTTTTCACTGAACGGGTCTATTGAAGGCGGCACCATAAACTGCCTGATACTCAAATCCTTTCTCGCAAAGAAAGGAGTGGAAAATATCGCCGCGTCGTATCTCTTTATGAACTTCTTCAAAAATTGCCACACGTCCAATTGAGGCCTAGAAACATCGATATGACATCTCCATATCCACTTGCCTCGTTTTCTTTTTACAGTGTCAATTAATGCCGCTGGTTGCGGATCATGTATGAAGACAAAATCGGCACCGATATTCATATTTTCTGCGTTGATTTCATTGTTTCTGAGATATATGTCAAACATATTTTTGTCAATTTTCTCGCTCTTTCCATGAAGTGCATTGTGAAACGCTTTTGTAACTTTGAAAAAATCCCCGCCACCTTTGATAATGTCCCACGTAGTTCTAATTCCAACCTCGTTTAGGAGCGGAACCATGCGCGCCAATATTTCTGCTACGCCCCCGCCGACCGCAGTGGAATTTATATGTTGTATCCTTTTCCCACGAAGTTTTTCTGAAAGCGCGAGGATATCGTCTATTTCTTCTTTTCCGACAACTTTTTCATATTTCCGCAAAGGGAGAACCATGCACGCCACCATTATCGTTTATGTTCTTTCAAAGCACTGACCATCTTCTTCCTAACATCATTCAGATCTCTATAATCATACGGGTCTATCTTAGAAATCGCTTCGGCTGCTTTTTTGTTACCGTTTCGTTCCAACCACAATGAAAAATCATTTACTCGGCGTTTAAGGAGAAGTTTCGAAACGAACAAATGATAAAAAATAGATTTTGTATCTATATTCTCCAGGACACCGGTAAACTCTTTTAAATTTTTGGCGGTATATGCCGTGGGAAGGATCACTATTACACGTTTAAGAAAGTGGAACTCGACCCCTTCGGGAACAGTTCTGGAACCATTGGATTTTATGTGTTTTTCAATTATGTTTACAATTTTTCTTCTAAGAATGGCAATTTCTGTAGTTTTGCCGAGATCCAAACTAGAAAGGCGTTCTGCAAGGTCGAACTCTTGCAAAGTGTCTGCAGTCCAGTATGCAAAATCGTTGGGGTATTCCGGAGGTACAAAATGATGGCTAAGAAGTGAACTATATAAATGGTAAAAAAGAGACGTGTCGTCGATTTTCTTTATGCAACCAACAAACTCTTTTAGGTTTTTTGCCGTTTCTCCAGTTAATTCATTTTGATATACGCTTGTATAAAAGACAAATACGTTGTTTTTGACAGTTTTTGTCGACAAACCCCCATCCCCTGACAATTGCTATATGTGTGTATATAATATTAATTTTGCTATACTGACTCGTTAAATTGAAGAACTGTCAAAACTTATAAAACTTTATTATGTAAAAATACATATCGTAAAATATGATTCTATCGAACGAATTAGATCCATTTATTTTCCAAATAATAAATTTCGCGCTCGTAATAATTGCAACGTATATAATAACCCTAATATTCAAAAGAATTGCCAGACGAGCCCTTGTAACAACATCTCCATATTTAGCAACAGTAGTTAGCCAATACGTAATATGGGCGATATGGTTTGTCGGATTGGTCGTGGCAGTCACGCAATTTAACTTTCAGATAAATACGCTACTTATCTTCATAGGCTTACTCGGCGCTGGCTTCATTGTTGCAACAAAGGACATCCTTCAAAGCGCTTCCATCGCCTCATTTTCAAAGGTATATTCGCCGTATAAAATTGGTGACGTTATCGAAGTAAAAGGATACTCGGGTAAAGTTATAGAAATCAACATCATGAATACGATAATTATTACAGAAAAAGAAGAACTTATCAGTATTCCAAACAGATTGCTACTCACAGAAATATTTGTAAATAAAACATCAAACGTAGGAAAAGAAGTCGCCGTCTCCATTGTAGTGGACAACAAAATCGATTTACCGGAATTTGAAAATGAAGTCCTAAAAAGCTGCCACAAAGTAAAAAAATATTTGGACCAATATTTCGAGCCGAGATTGGATGTAACGCAAAGGGGTGAGAAAACCACGGAACTCGCTCTTGTATTCGCTGTTAAAACTATCGATGAAAAGAATGTGGTTATCGCCGAGATAAATCAAAGAATCAAAGAGATATTGGACGACATGAACAAAAGGAAAAATAAGATTGGTTCGTTCAGGAATCAATGAAAGCTTTACTTATAATTACAATTCATTTTGCGTTATACTTTTATAAATACCAACGCCTTATCACTAAACGATGAGCATCGTTTCTATCGTAAAATGCGAAGATTATGCCAAGGCAGATGCTGCTGTCAGAAAAGCAGCCGAATTAATCGGCGGCATGAAGAAAATAGTAAAAAAAGACGATACTGTTTTGTTAAAACCGAACGTTCTTATGCCGAAACCCCCGGAAGCGGCGGTAACCACGCATCCAGAAATTATACGCACCATGATAAATTTGGTTAAAGAAGCGGGCGGGATTCCGGTTATAGGCGATGGTTGCGGCTCCGCCTATTCAACATCAACAGCGTTTAAAGCATCCGGTATAGAAGAAATCGCTAACGAAAACGGTGTAGAGTTGATTAATTTCGAGAAAAGTGGAATGTATAAACTTGATAATCCAAACGGAGAAATTTTGAAATCAGTTATAGTCGCAAAACCCGTAATTGATGCGGATGTGATTATCTCTCTTCCAAAGTTAAAGACGCATATGCTTACTATCTATACTGGCGCGGTCAAGAATTTTTACGGTGCGATCCCCTCTACAATGAAGCGGCATACGCATTACACTGCTACTTCATCTGAGAAGTTCAGCGAAGCAGTCGTAGATATTTATTCAATGATTAAACCGGACATGGCGATTATGGACGGAATATTGGGAATGGAAGGCTCGGGGCCATCTGCAGGCAAACCGATAAAAAGCAACCTAATAGCCGCGGGTTATGATTGTGTTTCCGTCGATGCCGTCTGTTCGGCTATAATTGAATTTGAACCGCTCAAAATCCATACGACGAGAATAGCATCATCGCGTGGATTGGGAGAAGGGAGATTGGAAAACATCGAAATAGTCGGAGAAAGCATAAAAAATGTAAAAATAAGATTCAAAAAACCCGCAGGGTATTATAAAATAATTAATTACATACCGCAAAGCGTTGCCTGTACGGCAAAAGTAATTATTCCAAAAAGAATGCCGTTTATTTTGGAGGACAAATGCATAAAATGCCATGCATGCGAAAAGGCATGTCCAGTACAGGCGATATTAATAGGCGAAAAAGGTAAAATCTCGAAAATTGACAGGAGAAAATGCGTTCTCTGCTATTGCTGTCATGAAATGTGTCCGAATAAGGCTATCGCGTTGAAAAGCAGATTGCCGATTTTACAAAGATGAATTTGAATAATTAAGTGCGGTCGAGTTCATTTCAAACTCATAAAAAACTTTATCTAATGAAAACAATGTAACGGAAACAACAATGAAATATTGCCTGGGTGATATTCGTGGCAAAAAAAGAAACTTCAAGAGACATAATCGCGCAAAAAAATAAAAATCTGAGAGATAACAAGGTTGTGTGGGTGCAGGGCCATTTTACAGATCTGCTCGGGCATCTGCGCTCATTCACATGTCCCGTAGAAGATTTCTTGAACGGAAAAGTATGGCAGCACGGCATGGGCTTCGACGGCTCTTCGGTCAGAGGGTTCAGAGCTGTTGACGATTCCGATATGCTTGCTGTGCCTGACCCAGAAACACTTGTAGTTTTACCATGGGGCGAACCGGAACAGAAGACAGCAAGGGTAATCACAGATGCTTACGAGAGTTCCGACTTCAAGCCGTTTGAGGGTGACCCAAGATATATTTCCAAAAAAGCAATGGAAGCCGCCCAGAAGATGGGATACGACAAAGCATGGATTTCACCAGAGTTAGAATTCTATGTTTTTAAATCTATGAACGCGGCAATACTCGAAAACGATATCTGGAGCACAGACAGTCAGGCCGGCTCGGGAAGCATAAAAGTAATTCCGGAATTGCTGGAGCATTACTCGGCGAGCGATTATTTTATAAAACCAAAAAGAGGATATTTCGCAGCACCGCCTGTCGATCAAACAAACGAATACAGGAATGAATTTGCGAGCACACTTATGAAACTTGGCGTTCCAGTGAAATACCATCATCATGAAGGAGGAAGCGGCCAGGTTGAGATAGAATTTAAGGCAGTCCCCTCGCCTGTGATTGCTGCGGATTTTTCAATGCTGTACAAATTCGTTTCAAAGGCAATCGCCAAGAAATACGGATTGCTTGCCACATACATGCCAAAACCGATATTTGCAGACAGCGGTTCCGGTATGCACGCACACATGTTTTTGGAAAGTAAAGGTAAACCCGTATTTTACGACAAGGACGACGAATATAATTTAAGTCAGACTGCAAGATACTTCATGGGTGGCATTCTGGAGCACGCTGAAGGGATGACTGCCATTACAAACCCAACGATAAACTCCTACAGAAGGCTTGTTCCGGATTCAGAGGCACCGGTATATATCACGTGGTCGGTTAGAAACAGAAGTTCATTAATACGAATCCCAGCGCACATAGACAATCCAAGCAAGATAAATTGCGAAGTTAGGCACCCGGACCCTTCCGCCAATCCATATTTGACGTTTGCGGTTCTTTTACAGTGTGGTCTAGACGGAATAAAAAAGAAGATAGAACCGGGTCCGCCGATAAACGAGAACATATATCAGTTATCCAAAGAAAGAAGAAGAGAACTGAACGTTAAGCAATTACCATCATCTCTCGGAGATGCACTCTCTAAACTGGAAACAGACGATGTAGTTCGAAAATCGCTTGGAAAACACTCTTTCGAACAATTTTTAAAACTAAAATGGAAGGAATGGAACGACTACTGCGTATATGTTTCACCTTGGGAACATTACCAGTATTTTGATATATAATATTAACATCAAGCAGATATCAAACAAAAATAGTCCAAAAACACACCCGCATTCGAGGCAACACAATGTTAGCTATAGAAACAGAAAAACTAACTAAAAAATTCGGGAATTTTACTGCTTTAAACGCTCTGAGTCTAAAAGTCAACGAAGGCGAAACATATGGATTGCTTGGGCCTAATGGTTCAGGCAAGACTACGACAATCAAAATACTTTGCGATTTACTCCGCCCGACATCTGGTAGTGTAAAGGTGCTGGGAAAGTTATTGCCATCTACGGTCGTTAAGAACGAAATCGGATATATGCCACAGGAAACCGCAATATACTTGGACAACACAGTGCACGAGAATCTCCTTCTCTTTGGGAGAATCTATTGCATGCCTGCCGAGCGTATTGAAAAACGGGAAGCGGAAATGTTGAAATTCGTGGATCTCTTGGATTGGCGCGATGCATTGGTATCTACTCTCAGCGGCGGTATGAAACACCGTGTAAGCCTTGCTTGTGCGCTAATTCACGAACCGCATTTGCTTTTCCTCGACGAACCGACTGTAGGTGTAGATCCGGAATTGAGAGCAACATTCTGGAAATATTTTGATACGATGTCCGCGAAAGGCATCACCGTGATAATAACGACGCACTACATGGACGAAGCCAGTCACTGCTCTAAAGTGGGCCTTCTTCGGCAAGGAAAATTGATCGCCGAAGGGAAACCCAATGAAATAATGAATAAGACAGACACCAAGTCTTTGGAGGATGCGTTTTTGGCTTTGGCAAGGGGGGATGCGAAATGAACGCCCGCCGCACACTCGCCTTTACCCGCAGAACGCTTATGCAGTTCAGGCATGACAGGCGTACGTTTGCGTTCGTGCTTGTAATGCCGCTTCTTATGATACTGATTTTCGGTTACACTTTCGGAGGGGAGGTAAGTAATGTAAAGGTTGAGGTAATCAATCAGGACGTCGGCTATGTTGCTGACCGCGTGATAAACAACACGAACCACGATACCTTGACAATAACAATGTCAACGGATACGGTTACCTCGAAGAAACTGGTTGACGATGGAAAGACGTGGGCCGCGATAATATTCCCTGCAAACTTCACGAGTAATCTTGTCAAGTACATGACGTTCAATGCGAGTGCGACTAACGCGGCGAACAGCACAAACGTCACAAATACAATTGCTCCGATACGCCCCGCCGTCGAGATTTACCTGGACGGTTCAAACCCGAACATGGCGGGAGCAGTGATGAAAGCAGTGAATACGGCGATCATCAACACGATAAATGACATTGCGCGTGAGATGAACCGCTCCGCTTCTGAGATTCCGATAAACGTCACAGCCAATTATGCGTACGGCGGCGAGAACACGAAATTCATCGACTACTTCGCACCCGGAGTCATATCGTTTGCGATAATGATGGTCACGACGATGATAACGATAATATTATTCGTGTTCGAGAGGCGCAACGGTACGCTCCAGCGGCTTTTGGCATCGCCCGCAAGCGAGGTCGAGATAGTACTCGGCTACGCACTCGCTTTCGGAGTCATCGGAATGATACAAAGTATAGTAATACTCTCCGCTGCGATCTTGGTATTCAATATAACGATAGCTGGGAACATCCTCTTGGCATTGTTCGTCGTGATGCTTTTGGCAGTCGGCCACCAGGGCCTAGGGATATTGCTTTCGTCATGGGCCAAGAACGAGCTTCAGGCAATACAGTTCATACCTCTGATAATATTCCCATCCGTCCTGCTTGCCGGATTGTTCTGGCCGATAGAATCGGTTCCTGCGTTGCTCCGGCCGATAGGTTACATCATCCCATTAAAATATGGCATTGATGCGGAGCGCTCTATCATGTTGCGCGGTTGGGGAATCGGTCAAATCTGGTTCGAAATAACAATATTGGTAGTGTTTGCGTTATTAACGCTCGGGGCAAGCGTGTTATTGTTGAAAAGAAGAGGGTAGGTAAGAGCAAAGAAACGGTTTGTTACAGTATAGGCAAATATTTGTTTATTTCATATTGGGTTACCTGTGCTTTGTATTCATCCCATTCCATCTTTTTGTTGCGGATAAAATATCTAAAGACCTTGTCCCCTAAGCAATCTTTAATCAGCTTACTGTTCTCAGTAATCTTAGTCGCCTCAAGTAAATCTTCTGGCAGTGATTTTATACCTAAGTTATTTCTTTCTTCTGCACTCATGTGGTAAATGTTATCGTTTGCGGGTTCACCCAATTTATAATTCTTTTCAATTCCTTCCAAGCCAGCGGCTAACATAACCGAAAAAGCCAAGTATGGATTGCAGGCAGGATCAGGCGAGCGATATTCGATACGGGTTGCCTTTTCCTTCCCTGGTTTGTACATCGGCACACGTATAAGAGCAGACCGATTCATCTGGGCCCAGCAAATATACACCGGGGCTTCATATCCCGGCACCAGGCGCTTATAGGAGTTAATCCATTGGTTAGTTATCGAGGTGAGCTCCGGAGCGTGTTTTAATAACCCTGCGGTGAATTGTTTTCCAATCTCGGAAAGATGATATTTTTCTTTCGGATCAAAAAAAGCGTTCTTCTCACCATGGAACAGTGACTGGTGTACGTGCATACCCGAACCATTAATGCCAAATATTGGTTTAGGCATGAAACTGGCATATGCGCCGTGTTTACGGGCAACTTCTTTAACCACCAAACGATAAGTCATCACATTGTCTGCCATAGTCAGCGCGTCTTTGTACCGTAAATCAATCTCATGCTGGCTTGGTGCAACTTCGTGATGGCTGTATTCGACTGCAATCCCTAACGCTTGCATGGTTAGTATGGTGTCCCGCCTTAAATCCTGAGACACATCTAAGGGCACTAAATCAAAATAACCGCCCTGGTCTAGCGGTTGCGGGGTTTGAGCATTACTAAAATAAAAATACTCTAATTCGGGCCCTACGTAATAAGTAAACCCTTTAGCTTTCGCCCTGGCTAAATTACGTTTTAATACGTATCTGGGGTCGCCTTCAAAAGGTTTCCCGTTCGGCTCATAAATATCGCAAAACATTCTGGCAGTACAGCAGTCTTCTCCCGAGCGCAAAGGAAGCAGAGCAAAAGTATCGGGGTCGGGTCGTGCAATCATATCAGATTCTTCTATCCTGACAAACCCCTCGATAGAAGAGCCGTCAAAACCCATACCTTCCTCCAAGGCGCTTTCTAACTCATCCGGAGTAATGGCGAATCCCTTCAAGAATCCTAAAACATCAGTAAAACAGAAACGGATAAATTTTACCTTATGCTCTTCGACCAGCCTCAAAACGTTAGCTTTTGTTTTTTCTGTCATTTCCCCACCAACTGCCTTGATATATAATATCGTTGATAAATGTTTCTAGACTCTAGAGTTGACTATGACCACTCACATATCAATATAATAACGTAACATAGAGTTTATAGACAAAATAATGTTAAATTCTTCGACAACTTTAAGTATTCTCTATATATGTGGTAGTAATAGGTATTTCTATGAACAAACCCCTAACATTGCTGAATCAAAACCTCAACAATCGCGTCATTGTCGCATTAAGAGGAAAGATCGAATATAGGGGCGTGCTGGACGGTTATGATCCGCACATGAATCTGGTGCTGAAAAACGTTGAAGAAGTTGTTGGAGAAGTAACGAAAGGTACACTAAATACTGCAATAATTAGGGGAGATAATGTAATTTATATATCCATATAAATCGGGGGAGGTAGAGCGGAATGTCAAAAGGTACGCCATCGATGGGGAAAATGCAATCGAAGAAGACGCACATACGTTGCCGCCGTTGCGGGAGGCATGCCTACCATGTTCAACATAAAGTATGTGCTTCCTGTGGATTTGGTGCTAATAGCAGGCTTAGAAATTATTCGTGGGCAAAACGCCATTAGGCAGCAGTTTAGAATGCTGTTAAAGTTGTGCTATCTACGATTCATAGTCCGAGAAATATTTATGGACGTGTGAAAACAAATAACGTTTTTATGAGAGAAAAAGCCGGGGGAGCTATCAAATAATGGACAATGACAAACCCATAGAAAAGTGCGGTGTAGTAGCCGCCGCTGTTTCTGGTGATGCAGCGCCATATATTTATTACTCTCTTTGGGCTCTTCAACACAGAGGACAGGAAATTGCCGGCATTGCCACATTCGATAACGGAATAAACTGCATAAAAAAAAGAGGACTAGTGCACGAGGTATTCGGGCCCGAAGAGATATCGTCTCTAAAAGGCACTTGCGGCATCGGACACGTACTTTATTCCATTAAATTATCCAAATATGAGAATTTTCAGCCCGTAGTCGTGAACACATCTGTTGGCGATATCGCAGTCGGACACAACGGAATCATCATAAACTCCAAAATTCTCAGGGAAGAATTAAAGGCAAAAGGCCACGCATTCGTCACGGATACCGAAGAAGAAGCTATGATATACATTCTGGCAGACGAGTTGTCGTCTACAGGAAATGTCGTTCGTGCGTTAAAAAATATGACTAAAAAATTGATAGGGTCATACTCGCTAGTTTTCATAATAAACGGAAGAATTTTTGCACTCAGGGATGAGTACGGAATAAAACCCTTGTGCATCGGAAAACTCGATAATGGCTATGTAGTTGCCTCTGAAAGTGTAGCGCTCGACGCAATAGATGCTAAACTCGTCAGGGATGTATCGCCTGGGGAGATTGTAGAACTTAAATCCACGAGTATAGAGTCTACAATGATTGCAAGCCCAAAAAACACAGCCCACTGCGTATTTGAGTGGGTGTATTTCGCAAGGCCGGATTCTTTGATGGATGGACGGTATGGATATGAGGTTAGAATCGAGATAGGCAAAAGATTGGCGCGAGAGTATCCAGTCAAGGCCGATCTCGTCTGCCCTATCCCCGACTCTGGTAGAACACATGCTTTGGGATACTCGATGGAGTCCAAGATACCATACTCGGAAGGCTTGATGAAGAATAGGTACATCGGCAGAACGTTTATAATGCCGCATCAGGAGATGAGGGACCTCAGCATAAAAATGAAGTTGAACACAGTGAGGCCGCTTATCGAGGGAAAAAGAATCGTATTGGTAGACGACAGCATTGTCAGGGGTTCTACAATAAAAAAGATCGTTCAATTCATCAGAAATGCAAATGCAAAAGAAATTCATATCCGAATCGGTTTCCCTCCGATAGTTGCACCATGCTATTTTGGGATAGACATGACAAATCGCGGGGAACTTATCGCCAGTGCCAAAACAGTGGACGAGATAGCAAAAGAGATTGCCGCGGATTCCCTTGAATTTTTAACAGTCAAAGAACTCGTCGAGTCAATAGGAAAACCTTACGACGACTTGTGCCTGGGATGCCTGACAAAAGAATACCCGATCGAAATCTCCGGAGAAAGAGTTAGATTCCAGAAGAGTTTGGATTTGTATAAATGAGTGCGTCCACAATCGTTATGTTTTTTTATCAGTTGGAGACGTAATATTATAAAATATCCTCCAATATGAGAAGGGTGTACTCTCCTGTGGATTTGTATTCTATGCGTTTGACTGCAACTTTATATATGCCAAAATCCGACTTGAACATCGGTTGTCCTTTTTTGATCTCCGTCTCTAACGCTTTAAATGCTTCCATGGAGAGTTTTCCTTTGATCGTGAACTCGGCGGATCTAGCCCCAGTATCGACTAAGTCGTCGCCGTCTTTACCGGGTTCTATCGTCCGCTCGACGCTTCTTTCCACTACCTTGTCTATCGCGCAATTCGTAAGTTTGATGTTTCCTAACATTATGTCCATAACACATCACCGTTCTCAGTATGGGAGTAGAGGATATTTGCTTTAATAATTTTTGGGTTAGATTTGCGTGGCCGTCAAGATGCGCGAACATCTAATCGTGCTGGTGGAGTACATGGATCGTATTAATCTGGCAGTCACGATATGCACTAAATTTCAGCTTTACATGCACAACTTTTTTAAAGTTATAACGCCGTGATATGATCGTTCAAATGTTCGAAATCATTTCTGAAGATGCTGATTCATCAGCGAGAGTAGGAAAATTATACACGGAACATGGAATTGTAGAAACGCCTGCATTTATGCCTGTGGCCACCAAAGGCACAGTTAAGACTTTAACGAGCACAGAACTCCACGACATGGGCACACAGGCAATAATAACCAACGCATTTCATCTACACATGAGGCCGGGAACAGATGTCATACAAGAAGCTGGCGGCTTGCACAAATTTATGGGCTGGGACAAGTGCATATTCACTGACAGCGGCGGATTTCAACTGATACGCAAGGATTTTTCATTGAAAAGCAGAGAAAAGGGGCTAGAAATCAAATCGCCTGTAAACGGAGACACGCATCTAATCACACCCGAAAATTGTATGAAAATTCAAGAAACACTCGGCTCCGACGTCGCCATGGCCTTGGACGACTGCCCTGAATTCGGGGCTACCAGGCAGAAGGTGGAAGACTCATCCAGGAAAACCATAGATTGGGCAAAGATGTGCAAAGAGGCGCACGACAGCGAGAAGCAGATGCTGTTCGGAATAATCCAGGGCGGAGTGTTTTACGACTTGAGAAAAAGAAGCACGGAATCCTTAACTGCATTGGATTTTGACGGCTACGGCATAGGCGGTCTCTCCATAGGGGAACCCAAGGAGATGATGCACGGCGTTTTGGAATATAGTGTGCCATTAGTGCCCGTAGAAAAGCCAAGATATTTGATGGGGGTAGGCTCGCCTGCGGATTTGCTTCGGTCAATATCCTTCGGCATAGACATATTCGACAGCGCTTTCCCCACAAGGAACGCAAGGCACAAGACAGCATGGACAAAAAAAGGCAGTTTTAGCATAGATAAATTAAAATTTTCAAAAGCCTTCACACCAATAGAAGAAGACTGCAAATGCTATACCTGCCAGCATTACACTGTCGCATACATTCATCATCTGTTTAAGGAATCCGAATTGCTCGGCATGAGGCTCTTGTCTATCCACAATCTGCATCTTGTCCAGGAATTGATGAAAAATGCGAGGAAAGCGATAGAAAATAACGAGTTCTCGGAGTTTAGGAAAATGTATGCGAAGGATGTTTGGTGAGATAATGTGGGGTTGTACTGATTTTGGTAAAGAGAGTTTCACCACCATCCTAAGAGGAGGATTGTGGATATGGAGAAATTAGGCATGAAGATAGTTGCGAGAGTTTCTGCCAAAATAATGCTTTGTATTTTCATCGCTATGGTAGTTATTTTGATTATTGATTCTAATTTGGTATCTGGCGATGCGATTTCTTCGGTTTTTCAAAGTGTAATAATTCTCTTACTTCTGTTTATTGGAGGGACGACTCTTTTTTTGTTTTTCACAACTAAAAAGAAAATGAGAAGGAGTAAATAAATTAAATTGGTATACATAGAGTTGGGAAAGTGATATATCAACCAAGTTCATGCTACTATCAATGGTTAGATGAAATGTGCATCAACAAACTATCCTTTGCAAAAATTGTCCAACCGACCAATTTTTAACAATTTTATTTTTAGAAAGTTTATTTGTGATACGCATCCCTTTCATGCTAGTTTTTTCACAAGTTCGCATAGCGCCCACACCTTTACGATTTCCGGCTTGATATTCAACAGGTGCTTGTCGCCGCTTACGATGTCGTATCCGAGCATTAGGGCGCATGCGAGTATCGGGACGTCGTTTTCGTGGCTAAGTTGTGTTTTGGCGTAAGGCATGGAAGATGCGTATGCTTCGCTTTCGATCCATTTCACAGGCAACGATGTGATGAGTTCTTCCGCCTCTTCTTCTGTGTACGACAGCTTATTTTTAACTGTGCGGGTTATTTCCTCTTTTACTGTATCCGGTGCGTATAAGTCGATAACACCGTCTATTGCGGCCATGATAAGCAGGCCAGCGTTCGAGTCTGGATCGTATAACGCCGAGAAGAGGATGTTGGTGTCGACTACTATGTTCATTTTATCAGTTTCCCGAACTACGTTTATTTTACCAGTTCCTCGATTTTTATGCCGCGTTTCTTCATCCTCTGCTTGAAATTCTCGCTCGCTGCCAGAAACTTGGACCTCTTATATTCGAGGAGCAGATCCTCTACCACGTCTTTCATGCTTCTGTAGCCTTTTTCTATCTGCAGGAGCTTGAGCTCCTTCAGTGTGTCTTGCGGAAGTGCTATTGTGCTCATAGTATCACCAATAATATGTATGTAATTATAACTTTATAAAGTTATTGTTTTATAAAATTATAGTTGTGCATGGGCGGGAGGCAATGTGTGTTTTGGGTGTACAACCCGCCCTTAGGTCGAAAGACTCATTTTTCACCTATGATGCAGCATCCCTTTCAGTATAGTTGCGGCTCTGTATGTTTGTTCCAGAAACCCAACACCAAAGATATTAATACACTGATAAATGTTTATTGTTGAACATTTATATCGCCAAGAGGTAGATACGGGATGGCAATGCGGCACCAAAGAGATAGTATGTGGTTCATGGACCCCGGCATAAAGATCCCACGCCTGACGTGGTGGTGGTGGTTCTGGCTTCTCTATATCGACAATAAAGACGACCCGCTTCACCCCAAGCAATTCATGATACTTTGGTCAACGAAAAATTGCAAAAATATATTGGTCGACCAGATGCCCTGGCAAAGGAAGAAGGGGCTGAAGAAAACGCAGTCCGGCCTTGAGTTCGACGGCATGGCAGCGGCATGGTATTTTGACGGAAAAAAGATGACAGACGAATTCATTCTCGAGCGCGACGAGTACGCAGTGCTGGACTACGGCGACGACTCGGAGAGCGGCGCGCTTTTCTCCGTGACAAAAAAGAAGGACGGATGCAGGTTCGAGGGCAACAAGAAAGAATATAAGCTGTTCATAAAAAAACCCGGCATCGATTTTGATTTCACGATGACGCCTTGTGTAAGCGGTCCGCTTTCCCAGCACGATTACAGCGAGCGCATGTTCAGAAAGAAATACGGCTACAACATAATGAAGATAAGAAAGATGGACCTTGCGGGCACTATGCGCACCGAACCTGGAGAAGGCGGCACTGGGGAAAAGGAACACATCACTGGCACCGCCTATTTTCAGAAGGTCACAGTAAACTCCCCTGCGGTGCCCTGGTACTGGAGCGCGATACATTTCGGTGACGGCTCGTACCTGCAGTATTCGGCGTTCCACGCCGGGCTTCCAATGCTCATGCGCGGCCTTGAACCGCACAGGACGTTCGAGGCAAGAGGACGCATATATCTTTCGAACAAGGTCGAGTTCTACTGCGCGAAAGAGGACAAGACATATGAGATGAAAAATATCTGGATCGGCAAGAAGCACAATCCAGCATCATCCCACCTTCCAACGTTCAGCGTAGGCGCGAAGAACAAGAAAGAAGAGGAAGAGATATACGTCGAGTGCGAGGCGTACGCGCACGCATATTGGAGATTCGAACAACCGTTCCCGCTCAAGAATACAATATTGTACTACAACGAATACCCCTCAATAGTAAAGCAGTTCTACCACAAGAACAAGGAGCGCGTAATACGGCTGGATTCGATGGACGGAGGATACGGCAACTGCGAGCATAGTTGGGGGTTCTTGGTGTGAGAAACGGTATAAACAAAATTGGCGTGTTAAAATTCAAGTAATATTCCAATTATGTTTCAATGGTGTATATCCACCATTTAACCGACCAATTTTTAATAATTTTATTTTTAGAAAATTTATTTGTGATACGGCATCCCTTTCAGTATAGCCACGGCTCTGTATATCTGTTCCAGAAGTATCAGCCGCGCCATCTCATGCGTGAAGGTCATCTTGGAGAGTGAGATGATCTTTTTCGCCTTTTTCTTTACTTCGTCGGACAGGCCGTCTGGACCGCCGATAACGAATGCAACATCGCCTGTAGCACTCGTAAGATTACGGATTAAATCCGCGAACTTGATAGACGTGAACTCCTCGCCCTCTTCAGAGAAGGCGTAGATCGGAAGCTCCTTACATTTTGCGAGTATGAGCTTTCCCTCCTTGTCTGTGTCCAGGTCTGTAACCTCTATAACCTCCAGTCTCTGCAGTCTTTCCAATCGCTCTAAGTACAGGCTGCACCCTTGGGCTATGAACTGCTCTTTTACCCGCCCGACGCAGATAAGTTTAATTCGCATACGACCTCACAATAAGATATTTAATATTTATAATGTATCAAAATAACAATATATCAAATAAATATCTATCTAATAATCTAATTTCCTGGCGTACTTTTCAAAAATAAACATCTCGAATCTTTTTCAAATATAAAAAATGGAAAGCCCCGAAACATCGGGGCAATTTCTTTCACTTCAGGGTTCTTTCATTGCAATGTTTTGACCCACTCATAGACTGGTTCGACCAATTTCTTTATCCTTTCTTTCTCCGGAGTCATCGGGGATGGTTTCCAACCCTCTGCGGGTTCGTACCAGAAATCTGTTACTGCACCCACTCTTTCCTCTTTGGGTTTGAACACTATCTTTAGCGGCATGCCGAATTCTGCGTCCCATGGTTTGATGCCGTGCAGTTCGTTGGCGATTGCTACCTTTGACCCTTCGACTACTGCGTACACTAGCACGATAGGCAGTCTCTTCAGGGACGACCTGCCAGACCAGCCTGCCACAGTCCATGTGTGCACTTTTGCTTTCAGAGGCATCTCGATCCATTTTGTGTGTTCGAGGTTGCAATCAAGATTCCAGCAGTGTGTTCTCGCAGGCACCCATGCGTCGCCGCATTTAGGACATTTTGTTCCCATTATCTTGCCATCGACAAGGCCGATGAAAAACGGAGAGTTCCAGCCGTGTCTTATCGTGTAGAGCTGGTCATAGTGGAGTTTTTGGTTCATTACCTTCCTGTCGTCAGATATTTCGTAGCCGACGAAAGCTAATCCTGTCTCCTCGACGCCTTTTGGCCTGAAATCCTTTACAGTAGTAAAATTCACTTCCTTTACAAACTTCTTTGTCTTTGCCATTTTAAACCCTCCTTAGGATGAAGTTGGATATACTTGTCCCTGTTCCGGCGTGGCTGTTTACTACGCCAGTGTTTGCGTCTTTAACTTGGGTTTTTGAGCTTAGGTGTTTCTTGGGAATCATGTCCGTAAGTTGATAGTACGCTTCAATAGAACTCATTATACCGGTCGCGCCTACTGGATGGCCGTAACCCATCAAACCGCCACCTGGGTTCATCGGTATGCTTCCTTCCATGTGTGTTTCTTTATCCCTCAGGAATTGTGCCATATTGTCCTTATTGGCAAGTCCCAGCGCTTTGTATATCTGTGCCTCAGACGTGCTGAAAGCATCATGTATCTCGCCAAAATCTATTTCTTTTCTTGGATTTTTAATTTTTGCCTGTTTGTAAGCAGTCTCAGCCGATGCCCTGCAGGCACCAAACTCTGTCATCTCGGGATAATTCGGGCCGTATCGCTCAGTCCAACCTGGGAAGTTCAGTCTGTCGCCTGCCCTTATCGTGCAGCTCGATAGACCCAAACCGTCAACCGTGCAGTAATAGTCAGGATTAATTTTCTTGGCATATTCCTCGGTCGTAACTAGCATGAATGCCACGCCTCTTGTCATGAGGCAGCAGTCGTATTTCTTTATTGGGTATGATATTAATCGAGATTTCATCACATCGTCGACCGTGATATATTTATGCTCATTTCTATACCATTGGGCTTTGGGATTGTCCATCGCGTTGTTTCTGTTCTTTGCTGCAATGCTGGCTACATCTTCCTCTGTAACCTTGTTGTCTCTCATCCATTTGTTAGCCATGGCTGCATAGTAGATAGGATATATTCCGCCCACCAGCAACTCGTATCTAATATCTGATGCCAACGCAATAAATTCGCTTCCCTGGGACTGGCCTACAGAGTCCATGGTTTCCCAGCCAACTATGCCGACTACGTCGTGCATTCCGGATTTAACTGCCAAGGCCGCACCATAGAGCGCTGAGCCACCAGTATTACCGCCGTTCTCGATTCTAAAATGCGGCAGGCCCACAAGGCCAAGATGGTCATGAATCACCCATTCGGCCGCCAATTGATGGCCGAAATGCACAGAGAAATGAGAGTATATCATCAAGTCCAAATCTCTCATCCTAAACTCAGGGACGTCTTTCATCGTTTCCCTGATACACTCCGCAGCACCACCTTCTATGCTCTCGAACCCCGTAGGGCCGTAATCGAACGGTGTCGTAGCTCCTCCGATTATACATACCTTTCTTGCCATATCATCACCTAATTTTCTAATTTCTGTAGGGTACCATTGTGATAGTGCCCAGTATTTCGATATCTTCGGAGAGAGATCGATATCAATTGTTATTTTCCTCTCCCTACGAACCCATAATAGATTACTCACTATAAACATTTTCATGATTAGAGGAAATCTTATTTGAAATTAAAATGCTTAAGACAAAAACAAACACAGTATCTATTTTGTGTTATGTTGTTTCTCGATTATTTTCCTGCCTTTCTCCGCCCTCTCATCCCTCGCCAAAAGCACAACCCTGCTTCCCTTTTCCTCTGCGACCAATTTATAACCAAGAATATCTCCGATTTTCTCTCCAAATTTTTTTACAGTTTCGTGTGATGGCATATTGGAAAGATTCATTCTTTCTCTGCTATATCCTACGAACACATATGCTTTCGGCTCTATGAACATAGGATCTGCCAATTTGTCCAATTTTGCATAATCCTTCTCATTTCCGATATTCCAGCCGTCTACGAGAGTATGCCTGATTACCGTTCTAGTTTCGAGCGATGGTAGCAAAGTCAAGGTTTTCTTTAATAGTTCCCAGGCCTTTGGAATCTGCGGAAAGCACAATTTTTCATATATTTTCTCATTCGGTGCATCCACTGAAACATACAGTTGTGTCGGCAATGTATCTAAATTTTCTAATGCTTTTGGGTTTGTACCGTTCGTCACTAAGAATGTGGTGAGTCCTCTTTTTTTACATAATCCAATAAACTCTCCGAGTTGGGGGTATAAAGTCGGTTCGCCGGAAAGTGAGATAGCTACATGTTTTGGTTCCCTGGATTCTTCCCAAAATGTTTGATTGCACCGTTCATCGCCTTTGAATCCAGATACCAGTTTTTTCTGGCTTTTTAGGCATTCATCTAAAATAAATTCAGGTTCATCGTACCGTTTTAGTGTTGTTTCTGAAAACCCCTGGAACCGCCAGCAATAGAGGCAGCTTTTGGTGCACTGGTTTATCGTGGGTGTCATCTGGAGACAGCGGTGCGATGCGATGCCGTAGAATCTCTCTTTGTAGCAGGGCCTATTGTATAACAATTTCTGGCGCATCCAATGGCACAATTTGACACCGGAATGTTCTCCGACGATATGGTATTGCTGTTTGTTGAGAAATTTCACTAATGTCGGGTCCATAGAATCCAACGGAGTATGCATCGGTGTCATTTATCTTTTTTGTCTTTTTTGAAAAGATTATGTTGAAAAGAAACACTTAAAAAGAACGAAGCGGTACATTATGTCAGTTTGTTGAAATGGAGATAGTATGTACCGGCTGCCGCACGGCATGAGATATTCGACTTTAGACGAGAGAAAAGAATTTTACGAGAAAGAGTTCGACCTCGAGGGTGTTAGAAATTGGCTTGGACAGAAAAAGAACACAGTTTTCGCACTTATCATCGGAAGACACACGAATATATATCCGAAAGAGTACAAAGGAATTAGGAAAAATACGGTCGTGATAGATGATTACAAAGATGTGAAGGACCTTGCGGAATATTTTGTCCAGTATCTCCCAGAAGCCGTTTACTACGATAGGGGAGTCCGCAGAGATTTAGATATTTGCGGCAGCTGCAAAATAGCATATAAAAATTGTTGGAAATGTCCATACGATAATTTTATCGGGCAAGAACTTGTCTTTGACATAGATCCCGAAAACATAACCTGCCCGTATCACGGCAGTCTGGGACAAAAAATGAAGGCGAAGCAGGGATTGGGTTTCTGCATGTATGAATTTAACGAAGCAAAAAAACAAACAAAACGTTTGTATGACGAATTGAGTAACGAGTTTTCCAGGTTACGTATAGTTTATTCTGGCAGAGGTTTTCACGTTCACGTCTTGGACGAGGGCGCATACATTTTTACTAGGAAAGAACGTGAAAAGATCGCATCAGAAAAAGGAAAGAGATATGCAATAGACGAGTGGGTGACGATAGGTGACATGCGATTGATCAGATTGCCATATTCGCTTCATGGGATGGTCTCACGGATATGTTTGCCTCTCGATGTGGAAGAGGTTGAAGGTTTCGATCCAAGGAAAGATAAAAGATGCTTCCCGATGTTCATGAAGAACTCTGAAGTTAATCGAAAAACATAATTATAGATGAGCGTATTCCTTTAGACAAGTGATCTCTATGACCAAAAAATTCCTAACCCTAGACGATTTTGATTTGGAGGACAAAACTGTCCTGATAAGAGTAGATATAAATTCACCTATTGACCCGGCAACCGGTAAATTTCTGGACGAGACCAGGATACAGGAATGCACAAACACGATAAACAAATTGTCAAACACAAAACTGGCAGTCATCGCACACCAAAGCAATCCTGGCAAAAAGGACTTTACAAGCCTCGAGGAGCATGCCAAGATACTGGAGAAGCATGTAAAGAGGAAGGTCAAGTTTGTGGATGATTTGTTCGGAAGCAAGGCAAGGGACGCAATAAAGAGCATGAAGAAGGGGGACATAATACTTCTAGAAAACTGTAGATTTTATTCGGAAGAGATCAGTTTGGCAGACAAACCTATCGAGACCCAAAAAAAGTCACACATTGTGAAAAAACTCTCGCCGTTGGCGGATTATTTCGTCAACGATGCATTTGCGGCAGCGCACAGGTCTCAACCAACACTTACTGGTTTCAGTGAAACAATTCCCATGCTTACCGGCGTGCTTCTGGAGCGAGAACTAACGATGTTGGGCAAGGCAGTGGAAGGTGCAAAGAGGCCGACAATCGCAATCTTGGGTGGTGCCAAAGTAGACGACTCCGTAGATGTAGCTTTGAACATGCTGAAGAATGGAATTGCAGACAAAATACTGACTACTGGTGTAGTAGCAAACATGTTCATGTATGTAAATGGAACTGACATTGGCAAACCCAATGTAGAATTTATGAAAAAGGAATTGGGAGATTTCGACGAGACAGTTGCAATGACAAAGGAAGTCCTTGGAAGCTACAAGGAAAAGATATTGATGCCCATAGATGTGGCTTTGAACGACAATGAGCAGAGGAAAGAAATTCCCATATCTAAACTCCCGACAGATAAACCAATATTCGACCTAGGCAAGAACACTATCTCGGAATACATACATGAAATAAAACGCGCGGGCACAACAATTCTCAATGGCCCGGCAGGTGTGTTTGAAACCGATGCGTTTTCTGCAGGAACGTACGAGCTCTTCAAGGCCGTAGCGAACTCTAAAGGATACTCTGTAATGGGCGGCGGCCATACTGGTGTTATAGTCGAGAAATTAAACCTAGCGAAGGGTATAGGGCATGTAAGCACTGGTGGCGGAGCATGTCTAAGCTTCCTTGCTGGAAAGAAGATGCCAGTAGTCGAGGCGTTGAAGCGATCGAAACAACTCTATGACGAGGGTTACTTTAAAAAGAAGCCTTGATATAGTTTTATTTATATGTGGTTTCGGTGTGAGTTTCAGTGGTTGAAAATACTTCATCTTCTTCGTATAATACAAACCCGAGCAGCGAGGAAAAACCAAAGGCGTTTACTATTGTGGATAGGAGAGTAGAGACGACGCTACCAACACCAGAAACAACGGAATCGGTTAAAGAGGAAGAACCTAAACCGGTACTGGATGAAAACGTTCAACAAAAACAGGAAACCCCAACAACTAGACCGCCAACTACCGGACCATCGACAACTACGACTAGAGCACGGACCAGGGAGGAGAGGGTTCGAGATGCGATACTGGCGAACAAGAAAAGGAAACAAACTCTCGTCGCTCTTTTTATAGCAACCGTCGCGTATCTTGCATTCTTCTTGATTTACTTTTTTGGGTACATAAAACCGTTAAATTTCCTAAAAGATTTTGAGATTCTCGGTATCGCTACGTGGTTAATACCAGATTATGTACTGGCCACCGCTTTTTTGGGAGTTATTTTATCTAGACAATCCAAACACAAAGGACGGCTGTGGTTTTTACTTACCCTCGGAGTCATTTACACAATATGGTTGCTCGCATACAACTACCAATTAACGCCAATGTGGCTCAAGCCGTATGAGTATAAGCCGCTCGGAATATGGACTTGGATAATATTTGATGCAATCATTTATCAGATAGTGGTAATAATCGCATTGACTAGGGCACCAAAAGAAACCAGAGTCCCATGGACGATATTTGCAATATGTGCTGAATACACAGCGTGGCTATTTTTGTTATACTTCCAGATTACACCTTGTTTTGCATACCAATACAAATATTTCGGGGCCCTAAAACCATTCCTTGCACCAATAATAATTAGATATGGTTTCCTACTGTACTTTTGGATCGCCCTTATCTTATACAATGTATTGGTAGTGGATTTCATATACCGGGCGCCAAAGCATCAGAGAGCACTATGGGTGTTGATAGTCGCTGGTGTAGAGTGTGGAATGTGGATGGTAGGTTACTTCGTAGAAATAATGCCGATGCTTCTCAAAAAATATGAGGTAATGGGCAAATATACGTGGGTGTATGCCGGTGCTGTATTTTTTGTAATACTGATAGGGATCATTCTAAACAAGGCACCGAAGGTAATCCGGCAGGGGCCGATATTGAAAGGGCTGAGAAATGTTTATGCATGGGAAGCAGCACTTGGGCAGTTGTATGAGGTGCCAAAGGGATTTGAGTTGCTCGAATTCCCGGAAAAGAAAAGCGGCTCTGTTTATAGCGATTCTTTGATTCAAATAGACGAAAACACAATGCTCAATTCACGAACACTGCTTGGTAAAATATGTTCTAATTGTGATTGGCAGTATGAGTGTAAGTATGTCTCTATGGGATTTCTCACAGAACCGCCGTGCCCACCGAGACGGTTGTGATCAGAGCATTTGAAGGTCGTATCTTTTTGTAGGCATTCAAAAGTTTTCTCTACACGGGCAGCGTCAACGACACTATCTGGTTGTTATTTTTGATAACTGATATCTTGAATACGCAATTTTCATAGACTTCTATACCTGAACCTGTTTCACCTGCTCCATAATTTTTGTTTATCGTCGAATTGTCTATATCTGCATAAATTCTAATACTATCGTAAGGCGAGAGTTTGCCGTCTGCATCTTTATCGAGTATAATGAAAGCAGCGTTTTCTATGTAAGATGCATTTAGGGTAATGTTTGTGCTGCTGTTTACGGAATGCCAGTATTTGCCGCTTGCATACGGCTCCGATGGTATAGAAGCACCGCCGGGGATAGCATACCATAGTATATCCCCATGTTTTACTGCCGTTGTGTTTGCGGAGCCTATAGAAATTGCATTTATTATTGTTCCCTCTGTGATCTTTTCATATTGGGGCGTGGTTACCATAAATTTTAGTTTATCGAGCGGCGCCTCACCGGTAACAGATGCAATTGTTAATTGGTAGTCCACACTAGCATGGTATGTAACGGAGAGGACGTTATTGATCCAGGTTTCCCCGCTAAGTCCAGTGGTTATATTTCCTCCGAAAAGAACCAGTTTGTCGCTACCATATATGCCTGCCATCGAATGATTGCTCCTCACAGATGGTCCGCTCGATGTTCTATTGATCCAGAAGTTGTCGTTGAACTCATAAACCCAGGTTTCACCGTTTGGTATCGTCACTGTATTTTCACTTATCACGATCTCTGTGCTCCCACCGAACAGTATGATCTGGTTGTAATCATAGACGCTTGCCATCGCATGCCCACCCCTCGCAGACGGCGCGCTCGCTGGTGACTTATTGGTCCATATGTTGTCGCTGACGTCATAAACCCAGGTTTCACCGTTTGGCCCGATATCTGTTGTGTTCCCACCGAAAAGAACTATCTTATCATCGCCATAAACATTCGCCATTGAGTGATTGCTTCTTGCAGATGGCGCACTCGCTGGTGCCTTGTTTGTCCATGTATTGTCGCTGACATCATAAACCCAGGTTTCACCGTTTAGCCCTGTCTCCGTATCCCCACCGAAAAGAACTATCTTATCATCGCCATAAACATTCGCCATTGAGTGATTGCTTCTTGCAGATGGCGCACTCGCCGGTGCTTTATTGGTCCATGTATTATCACTTAGGTCATAAACCCATGTTTCATCGTTTCTTGATTCTGTCTCTATGTTCCCACCGAAAAGAACTATCTTATCATCGCCATAAACATTCGCCATTGAGTGATTGCTTCTCGCGGATGGACTCGTTGTTGGGTTCTTATTTACCCAGGTGCCAGTGCTTGTATTATACAGCCACGTATCGTCGTATAAATACAATGCAGTATCCTTACTGCCTCCAAAAAGTAAAACGTCGGCGCGGTTATATATAGAAACCAACGAATGACCGCATCTCAAAGAAGGAGCAACAGATTGTGTTTGTCTTATCCAGCCTTTGGCCGTTACTGTGGTGATTGTATCTGTATGTGGCTGCCTTTCTATAACCGGCGAAACGGTTATCCTGGCTGAAACTTCTTCTTGATTGGTTATAAGTCCACCGAGCCAAACATAAAGCACGGCGCCCATCATTACGGTTATGGCCACCATGAGTATCACCCCTAGCACAGCAGATACTCCTTCTTTCGATTTCCAAATGTTTTTCGCTCTTTTCATATGATTACGCCTTTAGTTATGTTATAGGTAAATCTGTTTGTCAATATCTTTCAGTATTTATTCTCTTGCTGGTTTAAAAATGCACGTTCCGTATCAAGCCGCCGCAAATCAATGTATTGGTGAGCGAGATTAGTATCTTTCAAATTGTCCCAAATCGCATCTACGTTAATATTCTCCCCTTCGTTGTGCCACGGATCGTAATTATTCGCGCCAGGTGGTTTTGGTTGATATGGTTTAAACGCTGGGTCGCCATAGACAACATACATTGAAACCTGTTTCCAATCATCTGTATTGAAATCCTTTATCGGTGTTGTACCTGGATGCTTTGCCATATATCTGTTCTGTGCCCATTGAAGCGCTTTTCCTATTGTGCCGTATTTGTCCTCATGATTTAATATGCCATCCCAGAAGAATGCGTAGATTGCGTTGTTCTTGTCCCAATCCGGGTTTCCTGTAATCGGTGAAGTCAGTACATATATATCCTGGCCGACATAGCTATAACTAACTTCAGTAGCTCCTATCAAACCGATTGCACCGCCATATAAATAATTGGTACAGAAAAGCGCATCCATATCTATCTCCGTACCTCCGTAGTTTGTGCCTTGTATTTTGGCATTCTCGCAGGCGGCAAACATTCCTATCTGCGGAGGTAGGAAATAGTTTCTTACAGTGGTGCCCTCCAAACGGTCCCTACTGTACTCTTCCGACGATTTCCATACATACAACGACGCGTGCCAGCTGCCGTGCCCCCTATACGCAACGAGCCCGCTCGACTCCATTATCGGTTTAAAATTTGTCTCTCTTTTCGCATCATCAGAAATCCAGCCACCGTTACCAGTTGTGCGCATGTAGTCGCAGGTAAATCCCTCGTCGTTTGCATCTTCCTTGAAACATAAACCGGGCGTCATCTGCATTCTCTTATCAGCAACTTCGTAACCGTTCCATGAGGAACTATCTGTCTTCCATGTTACTGTTTCTTTGCCCGTGTATGTGTACTCCACATCTACTTTGTCAGTTATGTCGTTGTAAGCATAAGTTCTTACCATCATGTTAGAGGCACCAGCTACATTATAGTTGATTATTCTGCCAACCGCAGCGTCTATCGTATATGTATCATTATCTAGCAATCCATAAACAGAGTCACTGTTGACTAACCCGTCTGCCTCCGCCCCGCTCTCTAAGTCCGGAAGCTGGAATTGAGGTACTGCAGGTGCGCTTCCGACCATAGCGATATATTCGATGTGTCCATATTTTGTGTAAATTTCCTTTAGTTTGGCCCATACTCCAAGTGCCGCGCCGTTAAGTTTAGAATCAATTGATGGCATACTTTGTGCGCTATTCGCAATATCGGTTAAAACATAAGCATCGTGATATGCTGCGATTTCCGCAGAAATCAGCGAAAGCGATTTTATCAGATATTTTTTATCACTAGCATTGAAATTCGAAACCGAACTGTCTTTGGGGTTTGTCACAACGACATAATTGGCGTTTGTGCCCGAATTTTTAAGCTCGCTCCATACCTGTTCCTGAGAAGAATATGTGGATTTTCCGATGGTAATTATCTTGTTTTGTTTATGTGCAACAGGCGAGGCCCACAGTGATTCTTTATACGAACCCACAGTTATCTCACCACTAAAACCTTTAAAGGCACGGAGCGCGTCGCTGTTAGTCGGATATCGCGTTACATTGGTTACTTTAGATTTAATATTCTTTAACGTATCTACTGAATTTGTAAACAGCAATTTGGGCACATCTTTGGCTTTCATATTGTTTATTGTCCATAATTGGTGATCGTCCAGGGTGCCGTTTTCCAGTACAAAGAACGGATTGTATGTGTTGTTTCGAACAATCAGGGAAGACAATGAAGCCGCAAATGCAAAATCACTTTCTGTTTTCGGCTCATCTACGAGTACCATATATCTTGGCGGAAGTTCTATTGTAGGCACGATTTTTGGGGGCAGCGGTATCAATAAATAGTACCCTATCGCTGCAAAAACAATGATGAATATTAATGTTGCTGCTAATAATTTTTTCTTATTTACTGAATTCATGAAAAGTAGATAGTATATCATTTATAAAAATTTAGTTGAGACAATGTATCGAAAAAATCGTTCGTTACCATATTATCTTTATATTAGAACATAAATCAGGGAAGCGGGGTATCAAAATGAGGGTATTGATAGTATACTATTCATTAACTGGTAAGACTAAGCTAGTCGCAGAGGCAATTGCTCAGACGCTAGGCGGAGATATAAGACAAATCGAGGAAGTTTCTAAGAGGCCCGCTGCCCCTCTTCTTTATCTTACTGGCGGCATTAGCGCGGCTATGGGTTTGAAAAGCAAAATAAAGCCGATAAATTTTGACATTAGCGATTATGATGCGATATACCTAGGAACACCTATATGGGGCAGGAAACAAGTGCCTGCGATAAATGCTTTTATTTCAAGTGTTAATTTCCGCAATAGGAACGTAATTCTTTTTGCAACCATGGGCGGAGATAACTACACTGTTGCCATAAAAACAATGACCAACAAAATAGAAGCAGACGGCGGCAAGGTATTGGAATCTTTTGCCATAAAAACCGGTGACGTAAAAGACGAGGTAATCATTGAAAAAGCAAAAGAACTGGCAAGCAAGTATTTGCACTAAAACCTGCACTAAACTGTTTGCCTGGTCTGGTAATAATCGTACGACCACCAGAGAAGGAAAAATACAATCAGAACTATCGAGAATATTTTAAAAATGTCATTGCCGAGAACTACCTTAAAGTAATCAAAGAAATATGCTAACAACAACGCTCCGAGTATCGAGCGTATAAAAATTGCCGCAAAAACCGCTTTTGGACCCAGGCCTATCAATCTTCCGAGAACAGTGGAACCTACACCGCCGGTTCCGCGCAGCGGGAATATTCCAAAAAATATTAGACCGACAAAAGAGGCGCCTTTAAGCCATCTCCTCTTCTCGAGTATCTCTCTGCCTTTTTTCTCTGAATTCATCATCCAGGGGCCCATTAGAGGAAACAATTTTGCAAAATCGTAATTCCATAGCAGGAATAAGGCTGCAATAATGTCCATAAACGCCAGTGCGAGTGCGATCGCAAGCGGGGCTATGCCAATAGTTATTGCCGCCGGAATCAGCGACTCTTTTCCGAGAGGGGCGAAGAGATAAAGCAGCATGAAGCTCGTTAAAATACCGAACGTCGAAAAGTCCAGCAATATGAACAGAATCGACACTGCGGCGAAAAGCAAGATCGGAGCGATAAAAAATTTTGCGGCTATGTTTCTAGCACCCTCCTGGCCAATCCTCAATCTGACTTCATCCGCGACTCTTTTTTTCCATTTCTGGAATGGGGTATCTATTTTTACTGTTTTTTCGTCTTTCCCTTCCATATTTTCATAACGAGAATCACTTATACAGGATAAATCTTTTTAACGATTCCCCATATACAATCGTAGTTATTATAACAGACAATGTTTTATATCCTAAAATATACTCTACTTTTAGCTACAAAACAAAATTCAAAGGGGGTGAAGCATGCCGATAGTAGAGTTAAAGTCGATCGGAAAACTTACAAAAGACCAAAAATCAGAAATCACAAAAAGATTTACGAAAACACTCGAAGAGGTTGCTGGGAAACCGCCAGAATACACATATGTGCTCTTTGAAGAATTAAACGCTGAGAATTGGGGGCACAAGGGAAAGTTGTTTAGTGAACAATAATACTATTATAATACTATTCGTTGCCAGACAATAAATTTATATACAGATGAGGAGATTGATCTCACAGTGGAATTTTGATAGACAGGGATAGACTTATAGACGATATTAGGGACATAATCGGTAAGTCTGGTTTCTACAGTACGGATCAATGCGACATCCGTTCTACTAGTTTTGACGTAATCGCAAGGCGGGACGACATGCTTTTAATAATTAAGGTATTGTTGAACGTGGATGCGATTAGTAGGGAAAACGCTAAAGAAATCAAAACATTATCCAAACTTTTGAACGGCACGGCACTTTTGATCGGAGAACGCTCCTGCTTTGGCAAACTCGAAGGGGGAGTGCTCTACATAAGACACGGTGTCACAATGCTCTCCAGGGAGACATTGTATGAATATTTTATCGAGGGTGTACCACCGTTCATTTATGCCGCGCCCGGTGGTTTATGTACACGTATTAACAGCAAAGTTTTGAGGGAGTTCAGAGAAAAAAATTCCATATCGTTAGGAGAATTCGCAGATAGGATAGGAGTTTCCAGAAAAGCAATACAATTATACGAAGACGGTATGGGAGCAACGATAGAAGTCGCAACTAAAATCGAAGAAGTGGTGAGAGAGGACGTTATACTGCCTCTCAACCCACTCTCCAGAGCCGAAGGCAGTGAGGACTGGTACGATGGCACTTCATTGGAAAACGAGAATATCTGCAGCTTAGAGAGGAGCGTATTCACACAATTACATCAACTTGGCTATATGGTTATACCAATCGCAAAATGTCCGTTCAACGCATTGACGAAAAACGAAAAATGCGTGATAATCACGGGCATCGGCAAGTATAACAAAGATCTCATAAAAAAAGCCCACATAATAAAAAGCATTTCCAAAATTACCGAAAAAGAGGCCGTCTTTTTCGTAGAAAAAATAAAGCACGACAGTATAGGGGGTGCGCCTATTATAGGGATAAACGAACTTAAAAAGATACGGGAACCCGAAAAGATTTTAGAATTAATACAAGAGAGGAAGGTAGATTAAACGCGCTTAATTTTTAAAAACACGCAATATCCGATATCAGTATGCTGGATTCACGAGCGATTGTCAAAATCTCTACCAAAGAATATATATAGAGCGAAGCATCTTTTGTTTACATACATAAGTGGTACCTATGAAAAAAATAATGGGATTATTTTTAGGGCTGCTGATGGTTTTGACTTGCTTCGCAAGCATAATCAACATCAGCACAACAGGCGCTGAGAACAGCGGAACATCGAACACTAACACAACGCCGACACAGACGGACACAACGATTCAAACAGTGAGCGGCCCTCCAAATATGCTTATAGACAATATGGGGCCGATTAGAGCCGAACAGGGAGATTTCAAGATAATAAATACCGAAGGTAGCGTGAACAGCACGCGGCCCGTGTACGTGCGCTCTGTCCAGGTGCTAAGATACGATGTCAAAGAAGGCAACAACCATACGATAAGTTTTAAGGCAGTTCAACAGGAAATACAGCAGGCGCCTTCGACCGACGCTTACTATTCAACGACTGTTGGTGTAGACATAGACAAGGGAACAAGGACGAAGACGGACGAGAATGTACAAAAAACTACTACCCCGACTGGAACAACGACAACCACGTCTCCAGGGATGGGTACATCAGTTGTGATACCGCCTTCCCAGCAACCGACTGAGCCAAAAATAGACACTTTCATTTTTGTCTGCCCAGCGAACTGGACGATAGACGCAGCATCAATGAACTTCCAGTTTGGGAAATTAAATACTGAGAAAACAATCCTTACTATAGAAGACCCAACGAATATTTCGATTAATGTTAATCCAACTTTTAAGCTAATCAAAACCAATAATGTGCCTGTATCATTCGATGAAGAGAAATATTCTGGCAATATCATGATTTATGCGTTGAAAGAAATAGGCGTTCTTAAACTAATATTGAAAGGGGAACTGATGAACTTCATGCCTGGCAGATTCCAATCTGATGTCGAGTTCAGAAAAATCGTTGACGAGCGATTCGGCAATAAAAACGGAATGGTGGAAACAACAGAAGTCGAGAAATTCATAAACAACGAAGGTTCTCAGATAGAGCAACATACCAGCGAATATGATACCGGTTATAATGATGGCTATAGAACGGGATACGATGAGGGGTATAAGACCGGATATAAAGATGGATACAATGATGGAAAAGTGAACAAAGAAAAAGATTATACGCCGGATTATAACCCAGAACAGAATTACGAGGAGAAAGAATCCCTAATAATGATGGATAGCTTGTTCCCAGAGATGACTTCAGCAATGGTGGACATTGTGGGCGCTGAGGGAAGCATAAGCTCGAACGACGCTATCACGATGGACATTATACTCTCGGGTAAGATACCAATCGACACAACACTGGACAGGCACACAGTGTTATTAATGAAAGAATTTTACGGTCCAAATTGGGAAGGTCCAGCTTTTGCTAACGTAGTTTACACTACACCTGACGGCTGGAGAGTTTCACCAGAAACGTTACCCGCCAATATCACACCGACAAATGATGGTACAACAGTTTCATTCAGCACAAACATGTTGAAAGGGCCGTGCAAATTCGTGATAATATACAATGAAAGCGCCAAAGCTCCGATAATAACCAAAGCGGCAGGAACCCTATATTTCACAATGATAAGAATTAATGAGTTTAACATGAGCGTAAGCGGGATGGACGCGGTAAAAACACTTGGTGGCGAAATAAAGACATATTCGGACCTAAGAAGCATCATAGACCGAAGGGGCACGGCATCAATGCCTGGTTTCGGCAACGGCAATGGAGTTGTAGACGCGGTAGAGGTTAAGAATTTCGAGAACTTCGTTGCAACTGATATGACAAAAGGCGATAAGGCTGCACCAAAATCTAATGAAGGCGTCCCGATAATGATAGACGGTAAATTCCCGGAGCTTACAACACAAAAATCGTTCATTAGCGGCGCTGTAAACACCGCTGTTACGAACAATGATCCCATACAGGTAGGCATAAAATTCGTCGGCAGATATTACAGCGAACCGGTTGATGAACATAAAATCTCTTTGTACCTATTCAGACCAGAAGCGCAAAAGGATATAAAATTCAAGGCGGTAGTGGTCGCGGTACCAAGCGGCTGGGTTATTGACTCTACCTCAAAGCCAGGTGTTGGAACGCTAAGTTATTCCAATACTGTATATACTATATACACAAACGAAACAAAAGAGGACATTAGTTTTAGGGTGATTGCAGACAAATCTTCCGTAACTCCAAAACTAACACTGGAAAATGACATAGTTTACATCATAGCATATCCAAACAACACTATGGAAATGTTGCTGACGTTTGACATGCTCGCCTTGATGAGGCAAAAGGCCGCAACCGATCCAAACAGCGCAAGTGTAACCAGCTACAGTGATATAAGGAAAATAATCGATATAGCATTTGGAAATAATGATGGCACCATAACGGCTAACGAAGTTGCAAGAATTGAAGAGCAGATGTTCAAGGACCAAAATGAAACGAAAACCGAACAGCAACCAGGGCAGACGCAACCAAGCCAGCAACCAACAAGTTCTGGAGAATCACAGAATCCAAGCAATGGCCAAGGATTACCGATTCAGATTGACGGAATAATGCCAATGATCATGGGTGTAGATGTCGAATTCCAGAATATATCGGGCAGTGTAGATTCAAACACATCGTTTACGGCAAATGTGGGCGTAAAAGCTATGTTTAGGATGCCTGACAGGGATAGATACGTAGTTGCTATATTCGATCCAGGTATGAAAAGTGATGGAACATCCGTATTCTCTGGAATCGTTGTCATAACTGCACCAGGGTGGATTATCGACAACACTACCGTGCCTTCAGAACTCGGAACAGTGTCACTGGATCAGAGAGTTCTAGAGATAACTCATAACACAGCAGGCGTCAAGTTCGCAATAATGCGTTCGACTGACAAAAGCGTGAAGAACATAACACAAGTTCAAGGCAAACTCTATATTATAATGGATTCCGAAGGGACGAATGATACGAGGATCGTATATCTCAAGGCGAATGGTAACGCACTTGTATTACCCGTGCCTAAAACATATCTTGAGGTAAGACGAGAGATAGACAGCAATTTCGGCAACAAGGACGGCATGATAACTTATGAAGAACTTAAGAAATACAGTGCCGAGATAGCGCGCAGAATATCCACGGGAGAATCTCAACAATCACAATCTGACACATCGTCCCAAAACGAGATGCCAGGGATGAAAATGCTCGTGGATGGCAGTCTGCCTATGCGCGTCGAGTCTAAACTCAAGTTAATCGGCGCAGTCGGAAGCGTAACTAGCAACGATATAATAACGGCTGATAGCATCATACTATACGAATTCCCGCAGAAATTCGTGCCGATACAGACAAAATTTGTTGAGAATTGGTCGGCGAACATAAGCACAGGTCCTGTGAACTTTGTGTGGTCGGGTTCTATGGCACAGTTGCCCCCGCAAATGACAGAATTCAGATTCGACGGGCACGCACTTGATATTGTATGGAAAGATATGCCATACATGCCGTATATGGTGCCACCAAATGGCACGAGCACAAACGTATCACCCGGTCAACAACCGCCGAACCAACCGCCAACACAGTTCCAAAACATAAGCGGCTATCGCATATACTTATATGAAATTAATGCGAATATGAATACATACATGTCCAATTACAGCCCGGCGGACGTCAGCAATAGGGTTCTTGTTGCAGTATTCAACGTCAGCAACGCTACGCACAACTTCATGTTGATAGAACCGTTCAAGAAGACAAAGATAATCTTTAGAGTTGTGGCATTAAACGAGAGTGGCAACGAAGGGCCATATGGCAACGACGTGTTCTTCGACTTTATGGCGGGAGCAGGCATGATGCCTAATCCAAAGATACAATTCGCTGACAATACACCACCAACAAGTGAAAACCTGAACTTCGATACCTTTGTACTAATTGTACCGAATGGGTGGCAGATAGACATCAACAGCATAAAACCGGAAATAAGGCCGTACGTCTTTGATTATAGATGCATCAAAATTTCGAAGGCAGACATACTTGCACACTCGTTGACAGCGTCATCATTGGACATGATGTTGATACGAAACGAAAGCTCTATCAGTCCAACGCTGGGGACGGTAACTGAAAGTGTCTACGCGGTAATAATGCACACACCATATAGTATAGAACAGATACAAACTGGCATAGACATCCGCAAGGAGATTAATGTGGATTCGTACAGCGAACTCAGAAAGATTATAGATTCCGTAGAATGGGCAGGCAACGGCGACGGCTATCTGTCTAATGAAGAAGTAAGCATCTTCGAAAAGATGACAATTGACAGGAACGTGCAGGAGAAAAACGAAGGTGTTAAGGATTATGAAGTAGGCAGAAAAGACGGATATGCCCGGGGATTCGAGCAGGGCTATTATGCGGGATATGCTACCGGATACAATGACGGAAAAGGCAATAAATCGTATGAAACGAGTTACGGAACAGGCTACAAGGACGACCCGACAGCACCGATGGTCACACCACCGACAGAGGAGAAAAAAGAAGCCCAAACATTAAACGAGGTGTACACACTGATCCCGAATGCAGACTTCACCAGCATCAAGATAGTCGCAAAGCAAACACTGGACGCGGCAAGCGTTCAACAAATTGCTATGGCTATGGATATGGCAGGCAACAGAAATGAAATCATTGAACAAGACGAAATAACCAACTTTGCGGCGAACCTGACTACAATAGAGACGAATACAGCGAACATGACGCCGATCATGGTTGACGGCATATTGCCTGTTATGATGAAGCAAACCCCCGATTTCAGTGCAATGCTGGGTATGAACGTCAGCGCAGTAAAGGCCGTGACTATAACAATCACGATCGAGCTGACCTACACCGGCATTCCTGCTGGAGAAACCCACAATATAGTCGGCAATGTCGAACAAAAATCAGCAACAATGAACATAAGAACAGAATCGCCAGTAGGCTGGGAGATTAAAACCATAAACGCAGCGAACTTTACGATAGACGGCAAGAATGCCGCAAACGCCACGATAACAGAGAACGATGCATATCGCAACATAACTATCGTATTGAACCACCCAGTCCCGAAGTTCGAACTTGTTGATGTTGTGTTCAAAGGAGGCATACCGACAAAAATAGTGCCTGGAGACAGCTTCGAAATATCGATTAAGATAAGAAACAACGGCACAGCAAACGGTTCGATAGCAGTGTCCGCATTCGGAGACACGTCTGATTGGGTAGATTTAGAGGGAAAGACGAGCACTGACATCTCGATTGAGCCAGGTAAGGAAATAAGCATAATCGGCAAGGTTTCCGTACCCACAAATACCAGCAAAGGCAACTACACGGTTACGATCGTAGTAGGCAACGAACAGGAAATACTGAACTTCACCATAACAGCTAAAGCCGCCAAGAAGGAGTCCGGTTTCGCGCCAGGCTTCGAGGTTGCTGGATTCGCAGTAGCTCTCGTGCTGGTCGCATTGCTGGCTAGAAGAAGGAGAAAATAATCTCCTTTTTTCTTTTTTTTATTTTTTTTATCAACTCTTTCTTTTTTTATAAATTTCTCCGATAGGTATAAATTACACAAATCCCCTCACCCATAACGAGAGCATGAAGATTGTCGTCGGGATTACTGGTGCATCGGGCGTTGTTTACGGGGTATCGCTATTAAATTACCTTAGAAAAATGGCAGATATATATCTCATACTCTCAGATAACGCTAAAAAAATAATCGGGTACGAGGTTGGAAAAAACGTAATTCAAATCAAGAAACTTGCAAAGCATTCTTATGAGAACGACGATTTGTTCGCGCCTATTGCGTCAGGAAGCGTTAAATTCGATGCAATGGTGATAGCTCCCTGTTCGATGTCTACACTGTCAAAAATCGCATGTGGCATTTCAGACAACCTAATTACCAGAACAGCAAGTGTTTGCCTGAAGGAGCGGAGAAAATTGATCATAGTGCCGAGAGAGACGCCGCTGAGCACCATTCAACTCAAAAACATGACGGCGTTATCCGAGGCTGGCGCGCTGATTCTGCCGGCAATGCCGGCATTCTACCCAAAACCGAAAAACGTAGATGATATAATAAATTTCACGGTCGGCAAAATCCTGGACGCACTGGAAATCGACCACAATATCTACCGCCGGTGGGGGCAAAGCACAATAAATAAAAAGTAAAACACACAAAACAAAAAACAAGGAGTAAAATGATGATCATTTCATGGAAAGACGTGCATGACTGGAACGGCAAAGAAAAGAAGATCTACAGCCGCCTGGAGTACGAGAGATATTTTGGCAGAGTAGAGAAAATAGTCCACACCGAGAATGATTATGAGGCAAGGATAATCTTTTGCAGAATCGCAGACGCCGCCGACGGTTATTTCATAGAGAACATATACTTCGAGAAGCACAAGACCGTCTCGGAAAGCGACGTTAACAAATGGATCGAAGTGGAAAAATGGAAAGTCTTAGAACGGTGCACTTCAGAAGTAAAGGACAGGATGGAAGCTCTTATCGCAACAGCCAGGGGAAAGACATCGCAAAAAAATAACGAACTGAACATAATAAAATATGAGATGGGGGCCGCATTCGACAAGAGCACAAGGCAGATCACGGAAGACGAGATGAACGTAATCTACAAAGAAACAGGCGACAAACACAAATTATCCCAAAAAGAAGTCGAGATACTGTATATGTGCGGTATAGACCAGTTAAGCGACCTGCCTGAAGTTACAAAGATTTTAGAAAACCTGTCCAAAAAGGGTCTAGCCCGCCAAGATATAAAGCTGGAGAACGTAATATCCACATCTGTATTGCTGTCGGAGAAGGGCTGGAAGATCGTCGACATGGTAAAAGATCGCATGTATGAAAAAAAGAAGGAAGCGGATAATAGGTTATGAGTTTTTCTCGGCCAGCACACTTCAATTAGAATCAATTTGATAGAAGATATAAACTCATACGCCGCTTATACTTATTTCTAGGAGGTGACATATATTCTAAAATTTAGAAAATCACAAACGGCCATCGGTAAAGTTTTACTGGTGGTTTCTATTATAGCCATCGCAATTGTGGTTAGTGTGGTTGCGATATTGGTAATTTCGTACACCCCGATGGCACCATCACATTCCCATGTTGACCCCCCGTTCATATGGCTTACTAAACAAGAAGATGACAATTACTGGAATCTCACAGTGCGTGAAATAGTATGGCCGCCTCCCCCGCTTTCGTTGCCAAAAGACTGTGTGCGTCTGTCAAATATAGAGTATGTCATCCTCCGTAATGGGACAGCGTTGGACCGTGGACCATTATCAAATATAACCGATAAACCATCGGACTACAACATTACTTTTCTCGATAACGACCACGATAACATGGTGTCTGTGAATGATACCATACGAATAAGTAAGAGTGGTGGGGTTAAAGGGACCATTAAAACAGGAGATAGGATAAGTTTGTATTACCTTGGTGAGACAGAGGTAGGTTATGTACGGTCGTTGTAGGGTTGCAACCCCCACTCCCCAACTAGAACAGTATAACCAAAAATTGACATGGTGAAATATGCACCACATCTCCATTCGCAAATGCCGTGAAGCGGACGAAAACTGATATCTTTCCCTATATAATACATTATACTTATTTTTGTTAAGTTAATAACGACATTATATCAACTAATTATACTATATCTATTAACATACTCGCTTGCACATCGCCTAGAAAATGTAATATCGCCCATTTGCATAATATTATTAAGTTAATTACGTTATATATTAAAATAAACAACATATATGCAAAAATAATAAAAATTTACGATTTTAGATAAGAAAAATCTTTTAAACACACGAATCATGAGCGGAGAATATAAAGTATAATGTGGTGATGAAAAATGGAAAACGATTGTTGCTGCCCAAAGTTAAACAAGGAAGACTGGAATCTGAAGAAACACAACTGGGATACGAGAGCGTTCTATAAAACAAAGCACTCAATATTTTTTCACATGCCGATAGGCATAGGCAAAGCCATCAATAAAGGCATGAATGAAATCAAAGAAAAAGGCTACACGTTCAAGCCGCCTTATATGATGCTTGACGATGAGACTGGCTTATTTTCCGCAAATATGCTGATAGCTATAGAGGAAATGCCGAAAGGCGATCCCAACATCGAAGTATGGGAGCCTGCGACTCTTTATTCAAAATACTATCGGGGTCAGTTTAAGGGATTGACGAAAGAGATACACGAACTCGTAAATTTCGTTGAAAATAACGAGAAGAAGAAACCGGCAAAGATATACACCTGGGTCGCGAATTGCCCGAAGTGCTGGGAAAAGCAAGGTGGCCCTACCACCGTGATTTTCGCAAGAGTGTAAAAAGTATAAACGAGCATATGGAAATATCGGCAGATGCCCCGTAGTGTTTCATCTATAGCATGTGTTATAACACATATCTGCTCGGTCGCGCGTTGAATAAGGAGCGATTATTTCCTGATTTTCCGAGGGCACCCAAAAAAGTGCAATAATTCCATTACGCATCTTCTCTAGAACAACCGGTCTATTTTTAGCCGTTTTAACGCATTTTCTCTCAAAATAGGTATGTTTACACGTTCTACCCTGCCTTTTTGCGTTATTTTCGAAATCCCTGTATCGTCTAGTTAGTCAAAGCATAGTCGGTTAGTGCTCACTAACGGTACATTTATATCTTACGAAGAAGATTACCCGAGATATCTAATCAGGTGTACGGTTAGTCCCATAGACTAGTGTAACACACCAAAAATCGAATTTAGGGATGGGATATGAAGTTAGCACTGTATTTGCGGGTTTCTACAGACGATCAAAGCGTAGACATGCAGCGTGAACATCTTATAAAATGGGCGAAAGAGCACAGCCATACAATTTTTACAGAGTTTGCTGATGAAGCAAAGAGTGGGAAAACGCTCGACCGTTCAGGATTTCAGGCCATGCTCCGTTCCGCAAGATACAAAGGATTTGACGGCGTGTTAGTTTATCGCGTTGATAGATTGGGCAGAAAGCTCGAGGACCTGCTCCAGGTTTTCAAGACTTTCGATGGAATGGGATTAAAATTATTCAGCTCTACAGACCAAGGCACAGTGGACAGATTATCGCCTGCAGGAAAACTCCAATCAACCGTATTGCTGGCGGCTGCGGAATATGAACGTGATTTGGCGGTTGAGAGGACTAGGCACGGCAAGGAAACTGCACTTTCAAAAGGGCATTATGTATGCAGGCCGCCGTTTGGATATAAAATGGTAGAGCACAAACTTGTGCCCGATCCAGAGCAGATAGACAAGATACGCGAGATGTTCAAAGATAAGGCAAACGGGATGTCGTGGACGCAGTTAAGCGAGAAGTACAACCTTAAACGTAGCTCGCTTCAGACTATATTGAAAAATCCGATTTATCGAACCGGCGAAGTTAGATTAAACGGAAAAATCATAGGAAGTGTTGAAAAGATACTATAACAAGATAAAATACACTACATTATATGTAACAAAATAGGCCTAAAATTACAATATAACGATAAATATGATAAAAGATAATAGAATAACGATATTTACTTAACAATATTAAATAAAATATATTACTATATGTCGTATACTCTATTATATAGTTATTTTGTTAAGTTGCTATCGAGAATAAGTTTATGAAATAAAGGATTTGGAGTTATTAACTGTGATATCGATTGGAGGACGGGGAAACAGACACGTTTAGGGGGAGGAGAGTGTATTATAGATAATGCTATTTGCCATTCTATATGTTTGTGTAATACCACATTATATATCCCCCTACGAAGAGATGATCTCTCTCTTGTTGGATGGAAGAACGTAACAACCTCTCGATTTTAGGAAGGTTTAATATCTCAAAGGGTGTTTATTTTATTATCATAACGATAAAAATGGAAGAGGAATCAACAATGAGAGTAAAGGGCAAGTGGTTAGACGTTACATTAAAAAATCCACCCGAACCCGATGAAGAATTTCTTAAAAGTGCAACTGAAATTGACATCGACAAAAAAGTTGCCAGTCATTTATGGAAATATTGGAAAAACGACTTAAAACTACACAATATCGATTGGCAAGTATTTGTGGGGTATGCATCACGAACACATTGCAACCGGTATTTACACAAGGAGACCAGTTGGGGAGAATTAGTGCAAGAATATATAGTAAGCATGGCGGCTCTTCCAGGAAAGGGAAAAAGATTCACAGAAGCAACTAGCATGCATCCGAGGGTAAAGCGAAACCTAGAACGAATGGTAATGAAAAAGCTCGAAGAACAACAAACTGAAAAACGAGATTTGTAACAAACCAGGAGGTTCAATATTTATGGCTGATGAAAAATACTACTATTGTTCAAAATGTAGCAAGGGACATTGGAAAGGTTCAGGAATAGGCAAAGAACATATAAAATATAAGATTGAAGAGATGTACTATTGCTCCAAATGTAATAAAGGGCATTATAGGACTTCTGGAATAGGCGAAAAACACACCGAGTATAAAATCTGAATTTGTGTGTCCTCAAACCCCCACCCCGTAGTGCCTAAATCCAACCCAAAACTTTCCATACTTTTTAGGCACTACATTTTCAGAGTCTTCATCCATTTTTTGTAATCCGGATCCAACCGTTCAAGATGAAAATCCAGTGCCAGATTCGTCTTCTTTTTGAAAAACCTCAGCAAACCGGTTTTGTCGTGCCTTGTTTGCGCGTTTTCCAGGGCTGTGAAGTACTTCTTTTTCTCGCTGTTCTCTATGATGATCGGCGGATATTTGTGTTTCATAAGGATCCAGTTGCTTAGGAGCCTGCCTACCCTGCCGTTCCCGTCAGCAAACGGGTGAACGGATTCAAAATCCAGGTGCACCATTGCCGATAGGGTTATCGGATCAAGGCGTTTTGGGTTTGAATTGGCCAGAGTGATTAACTTTTTCATAAATGCAGGCACCTGCTCTGGTGGCGGGGGAACATAAGATGAACCCCTTATCCAAACAGGTACGTCCCTGTATTCTCCGATAACGTGAACGTCAAAATTGCCTTTCAATACTGCCTTGTGAAGTGCGAGTATCGAGGGTTCATCGATGGTTTGCCTGCTTTCGACAAAATTATAAACGATATTCACAGCATCCCGATGGCCTTCTGCCGTCATATAGTCGGTTAACGCCTTGTTGCCGGACGCTACACCATCTTGAAGAAGCAGTGCGGTTTCCTTCAAATTCAGGGTACTGCCCTCAATAGCGGTAGAGTTATATGTCCAGATAACTGCAATATCATCCCTTAATCTACGTTCGATTGTCGGGTTTCTGCGGAGTTTCGACAATCGTTTTTTCTTTAGTTCGATTAATTTATCAAGAGATGTTTCAGCTTTTATCGGAAAGGCACTGCGCGGTGCCGTGAGTTTGAGATTGTGTGTTTCTGCATATTTCTCAGCCTCGCTGCGAGCACCCAGATATTTTATGGTCTCCTGTAAAATTTTTCCGCCGGCGCGTCGTGATTCGACAAGATAGTAGTAATATTCTCCATTGATGAATTTCGCGCGGATAAATGCCATGATATAATGTAGTGCCTAAATTGTATATAATAATTTCTATAGTTTTTAGGCACTACAATTTAATGTATGTAGTTGTTTAGTCCGTAAATCTTAGTTTGATTTAACCCTTTATTTTACCAATCCCCATATCTCCAGTTTACGCTCCTATCCACGCAATCAAACATTTTTTATCTAGGTGGTTACAAATCTGCTTTAAACAAATTATATATACCTACAACCAATTTTCGGCGATGAAGGTGCGTTGCATGAACAACAAAAGACTATTTGGAATTATACTGTTTGCGGCCATATTTTTTATAATAACAATGATCGCGGTGAATTCAAGCGCCAGAACAATCACGGTAGACGACAGCGGCGGAATGGACTATACAACAATACAGGCAGCAGTGAACGCCTCAAACGCAAGCGATACAGTGTATATTTACAACGGAGTATACAGCGAATCCGTTGCGGTCAATAAGAGCATATCTATCGCAGGCGAGAGCACCCAGGCGATAATACGCGGTGCGAATGTTGCAGGTTCAAAAGGCATCGCCGTAACCGCGAGTAACGTTAGCATTAGTAATCTGAAATTGGAAAAATTCGGGTACGGCATTCATGTTTTGGCAGGCACAAACAATAGCATGTCTAACATTTCTATTACAGAATGCGATTCGTGCATCGGCCTGTTTTCGAGCACTGGCAATATAGTATCTGATGTTGTAATGACGGATTGCACAACTGAGGGCATCTGTATTGTCGAGAGTTCAGGCAATACCATATCCAGGGTAACGATAACGGACTGCTCGTATGATGGTATATATGCTTCATTTAGCCCGAGCACGACAATAACGAATGCGAGCCTCACCAGATGTGCAGAAGGGATATACCTCGCTTTCTGCTCGAACAGTTATATCTCGCATTCCTCGGTTACAAAATCTAATCTAGGGATCGGCATAGCTGCCTCAACCGGCGTTACGCTCAGGAACTCCACATTCTCAAATAATTCATACGGTATTGACATATATTCCGCATCCAACAACAACATTTATTATAACACTTTCACGAACAACACAATACAAGCATATGACAACGGCGCGAACAATTGGGATGATGGCGCAAAGGGCAATATGTGGGACGACTACACGGGCAAGGATGTAAGCGGAGTAGGGGATGTTGCATATAGTATCCCTGGCGGCAACTGCAAAGACAACAAACCGATCACTGCAGGGCTCGTCCAAAAGAGTACAACAGTAACGGCCGTAAAAAGCAGCGAGATGAGCTTCAAGTTCACATGGAATACGACAATCGCAGTTAATCTGGTGCTCTGTGCAGCGATAGTGGCTCTTGGCTTGTGGGGCTATATCAAAAAGAAGGACATAATGCCAGTTTTCATAGGCGCCGCGTTCGGCCTGTTTGGAATCTCGCACCTCGCAACGCTTACGATTTCCAACCAAACCGAATTAGTGACAAACACCCTGATCGTCGTCAGGACTCTTGCGTATCTGGTAGTGATATTCGTTTTGTACCTGTTCCTGGTGCGCAAGGCCGCAGGCGAGAATAGGACGTAAACTTCCGCTGAAATTATCCCATTAATTGTCTGGCCTAATCTCCAAATTTGCCGACCTCCTGGCGTGACGAAAACAACTGAAACCTTTTATATTGTAACGACATACTAATTTCGGTGGCGAATGAGGATGAACAATTCAATATTCGGGAGGTTGTCATTAATTGTGTTTTTGCTATTACTCTCGGCAATTATCGCGACTTTCATACCATCGAATGCTGTTGCGGATGTACGCATAGCTTCAAGAGACATAAGTTCAATATGGCCCGAAAGATCTGTAAATGTTTCACTAAAAACAGTAAATGTTACCGTCTATATGGAGAGAGATATCTCGTTCGGAATTGCAAACTTCACTTTGATTAATCTGAAGAACTCAACTAATTCTTTTAGATTGGCGTTTGATCCTGGTTACCATCCAAAAAGCGGAACGGCCTGTATCGCCGTAGAAGGCACGCCCGTTTCTTTATCCGATGAAACGATAAACAACACAAATGTGATTGTATTTGATACCCAAATTCCCGCATTGCAACATCAGAACATATCGGTCAACTGGGCGATTGACAGTTGTTATTATGAACGAGATTATGGTGCATGGATTCCATACACTTCATCGATAAAACACTGGAGATGTTCATACAAGATTATCGGCACTGAAGCGTGGGGCAGTCATATAGAAAGTGTCACAATACGATTCGTTTCAAATTGCACAGAATTTGACGACGCGACCACCTACCGTGTACCAGATAACACAACCGTGAACGAAAACGGACAAAAAGTAATCACTTTCAATTGGAACAATTTTTCAATGGATTCACTGACTGTTGGGGTCTCCAGCAACAAGTCAGAGTATGTTTTTGACTGGGGCGGCATGTTGTTTGTTTGCGAAGTCGCCAGCCCGTGCTGGGTACCTTTTTTGATACTCATTGTATTCTTAATCTGGATCCGTGTCAAACGCAAGAATAGGGAAAGACTACATACACAGAAATTCAGTAAATCGCCGCCAACTTTAAAGAAATATTGACGACATAACCATCGGTATTATTCAACGCCCCACCGACGTTCCCATCGCCCGCGCCGACCCCAGATATATCCATTAGAAGGGCGACTCAATCCTACACTTGTATATCCACATGTCGCAGTTGCGTGCATAACCGATCGAATGTTTATCCTGTATGCTATCGGCGCGGCGTTCGGTGAATGCGCCGGCGGTTTTCTTTAGGTTGACTTTTTATTTTTCATTCTGGAAAGTAGCATTGTGCATCCAGATGTGGTTTAACTCTTTTGCCTTCTTTCCCTCTGTCAGCCTTTCGCGGATAACTTTTGCAGGTATTCCAGCCACAAGGACATTGGGGGGCACGTCTTTTGTGACAAGCGCCCTTGCGGCAACGATCGCCTGTTCGCCTATAGTCACGCCAGGCAGAATAACTGCACCGGAAGAAATCTTGGCATAATCCTTAATCACGACCTTTTCGTATGTACGGGCAGCATGGTTGGATTCTGAATGATTGTGCGTGAATATCTGAACATCCTCGGTAATCCCCACGAAGTTGCCCACTACGATGCCGCCCTTGGAGTCCAAAAATGTACCGCGGTTTATGAACACGTCATCCCCTATCTCCAGGTTTTGCGGAAAATTAAATCGTACGTTTTCCTCAGCAATAAAATTGCGGCCGCATTTTTTGAACAATCTCTTGGCAAGCATCCGCCTAAAAGGAATGGAAAATGACACCACAACGCTAATTGGCAGTTTATCAAGTACGTCCCACAAAAAGTGCATGTATCTTTGTTTATCGGTATAGCTGGTTTCGTCAGCCATCGGCAGGCACTCGCTATAGAGTTTCAATTCAGCCAGGATATCCTGCGGGAAGCTGCTTGCTCCGACGAGTTTCAGTATTTTGTACGTGCCGTCCGCATCTAAATCCAAATTCAAAATGCGTTCGACTATCGCAAGTCTCTGTGTAATATTCAAAATTCACCTCTTTGGTAAAAATAGGAATACTGGTCTTTATTATTAATAACTATCGAAAAAAGAAGGCCGGGTATTATGTTAAATAAACGATTTTATTTCAATCTTTGTTCCGAGAGTTTTAGGTGATCTGTTTCCACCTCGACAAGCGCCTCAAATATCTGTTTTACCCTGCCGTTTTCGGATTCAGAAGCCGCTTTTTTGTAAAAGTCGATAGCCCTCGTCTCCCTCGCATGGGACTCTTCTAGATTTTCCTTATTTTTTATATGGCAGGGTTCGCTGCCCTTCGGCACGCTGGCGAGCTTCAATATTTTTCGCCAGATGGCAGCATGTTCCGTCTCAACCTTTCCCAGTGCTTTGAACAATAATTCGCCCTCTGTGTCGTCTGTTTTCTCGGCAGCACAGAAATAAAACGAAGAATTGCTTATCTCCACCTGCAAAGCGTGCTCGGAATTTTTTCTGTCTTTCTCGCCAAGCTCCACATTAAAATCGGCCTTTGCTTTCTTCGCTTCTTTTATATATTTTCTATGCGCACCGCAAAACGGGCAGTTGTCAGGCGGGTTTTCTCCGATGTATGGATCCCCGCAAATTTCGCATCTCCATAATTTCACCATATTGCCACCTTTTTGTAAACTATCATTGTTGTCTGTTATTTTCATTATCTATCTCTGTTATCGTCCATTTCATCTATTTACAGGGTATATCATTTATTTGGTATACTACCTATTCTCGATATAGAACCATTTTAAGTGACTCGCAACGCCGAGAAACAAAATCGTCAGCAGTATTCTTTCCATTCCTGTTTCTCGAACATTTCCATCCGAAGCGGGCAGTATCTGATGCCTTCCCCATATAGGCGGCATCTTAGTCTTGAACCGCACTGGAGGCACGTCTTTAATTTGTTTTTCACTGCGCATTTAATTATTTTGCAGTCGATTTTTGAATCCACAGAACAACCACTGCAATCTTTTGTCTCTTTCAGTCTGCACATAGTGCACAAATAACCACAGGCACTTACTTGTATCTTATCCATAATATCACCGTGTTTCTTTAATGGTAGTGTATATTAATAAACTTTCGTGAATACGGCCGGGTAATCTATAACGATATGTGGAAACGGCTTTAACAAACTCATAAACTATTTTTTAGCTAGATTTTAAATTATTTGCGATTTTATGTCGACAATACAATCACCAAAATCTACACAAAATTTATAATGTATATTTTCATTATGCTCGATTAAACATAACGGTAGGCGGTAGAAAAATGAATCACGAAAAAGTAGTAGCGATTCTCGCAATTGTTATCATGATAGCTGTACCATTCAGCGGATGCCTTGGCGGATCCAGCAAAACAGTTCTGAAAGTATATGCCGCAGGCAGCCTGGCAACGATGTTTGGCGAGTTCGAAAGAAGATTTGAAGCGGCACACTCCGATGTGGATGTTCAAGTGCAAAGCGGCGGCAGCGCTGACATGATAAGAAAGATTACCGACCTGAAACAGGATTGCGATGTTTTGGCGGTTGCGGATTACTCGCTTATCGACAACATGATGATAAATTCAGCCACCAAGACCGCTAACTATTCCATCCAGTTCGCAAGAAACAGCATAATAATAGCATACACGAGCCACAGTAAATACAAGGACGAAGTAAACTCCACCAACTGGTATCAGATACTGCGGCGATCGGATGTGAAATTCGGTTTCTCGAATCCAAATGACGACCCGTGCGGATACCGTGCCAATATGGTAATAAAACTGGCTGAGAGATACTACAATGATTCGTACATATACCGCGACCTTGTCGCGAACAATACAAACCTATGTATCACATATAATACCACAACGAACGCCACCACGAACGTTACGACAAACATAACGATGATCAATGCACCTTCCAATATCCAGGTAACGAACACGAACAAAGTCATGGTACGCAGCGCCGAGGTGGACCTGACGAGCGCCCTTGAAGTCGGAGAGATCGACTACCTTTTCATATATGACAGCATAGCCAAGCAGCACACTGTCTCTGGCACTAGGTACATCATTCTGCCGATGGAAATAAATCTAAACAACAGCGCGTTCAACTCGAATTATTCCAAGGTAAATGTGGCGCAGTTCGCCGATAACACTGCAAATAGAAAGGAGGTTAGCGGCAAGGCGATAGTCTATGGGATAACGGTGCCGTTTTCTGCCACAAAATACGACCTTGCCGTGCAGTTCGTTGCGATGGTTATCTCGCAAAGTGGCCTTGCTGTAGTAGATGCTTATGGTCAGGAGCCGGTATCGCCGCCAAAGTGTATCCAGGGTACTTCCCTTCCGAATGAATTAAAAACACTCGTTGCATAAAGAATAGTGTTTCCGATGCCGAACACCTCTCGCTTTAAACTCGCAAGATACGATCCTCTCATACTTTTTTTCTCCATAATGGGCGCCTTCGCGATTGTTTTCATATTTTTACCTATAGTCATAATGTACATTACACTCGATACAAACGCATTTAGTAAAACTTTGGGAAATAAGGAGGTATGGGATGGAATATTTCTAAGCGTATCTACTGCTGCGGTAGCCACAGTAATCGCAATAATTTTCGGGGTCCCCCTAGCGTATGTCATTGCAAGAAAAGAATTTCCCGGTAAAAGCGTTATTCAAGGGATAATCGACCTCCCTATAGTTGTTCCGCATACCGTTGCAGGCATAGCGTTATTAACTGTTTTCGGGCGTCATGGAATTATAGGCGCACCGCTTTACGAATTCAATGTACGTTTTGTAGACGCAGTACCGGGTATCATTGTAGCGATGCTTTTTGTCAGTGCACCGCTTCTGATAAATTCCGCGAGAGAGGGTTTTGAAGCAGTAAACCCAAAACTGGAAAATGTAGCGTTGAGTCTCGGCGCAAGCCGCAGGAGGATGTTTTTCACAATAAGCCTGCCTTTGTGTCTCAGACCAATAATAACCGGTGCAGTAATGTCATGGGCAAGAGCAATAAGCGAATTTGGCGCAATAATCATACTAGTGTGGTTCCCGAAAATTGCTACCGTTGTTATTTATGAAGCGTTCCTGCACGAGGGAATATACTCGTCGAAATCGATCGCCGTGTTGTTGTTAACAGTGTGCCTTGTAATCTTCATATCGCTGCGGATGATAATAAAGCATACTAATGTAAAGAAAACGCACAGATATCACACACCTGGAAATAATAGGGATAATTTATGATATCACTAAGATTAGTATCCAAACAATGGGAAGAATTTGAAATAAGAAACGTATCCCTCGACATACCTGACGGTGAGTTTTTCGTAATACTTGGTCCCACAGGTGCGGGTAAGACGCTTTTATTGGAGATCGTGGGCGGTTTTCATTATCCGAGTTCAGGAAATATTATCATTAAAGGAAAAGACGTCACGAACGCACCACCTCAAAAAAGGGGCGCAGGCTTCGTTTATCAGGATTATTGCCTGTTTCCGCACATGGATGTATTCCAGAACATAGCCTACGGTCTTAAGGCGAGAAAACAGGGTTTTAGCGTGATAAAAGACAAGGTGAACACTACTGCGGAACTTATCGGATTGAAAGAACTGCTACACAGGGACGTTGAGACGTTAAGCGGGGGTGAAAAGCAGCGAGTAGCAATAGCGCGTGCAATAATCATCGATCCGGATATTTTACTCTTCGACGAACCTCTGGGCGCGTTAGATGCAAGAACACGCGATACTTTGCTATCCGAGATAAAAAAACTGCATAATGAAACCAAGATTACAACACTGTACGTCACGCACAACCAGACGGAAGCGTTTATGCTCGCAGACAGAATCGCAGTAATGCAAAAAGGCGAAATCGTTCAGGTGGGAACACCCGAAGAGATATTTAGAAACCCCAAATCTGAGTTCGTAGCAAAATTTGTAGGCGTGGAGAATCTTTATCACGGAGTCGCAAAAATTTCGGGAGATATCTGCGAGATAGACGTAAACGGTGTAAATTTCTACTCGTCGAATAAACACGAAGGGAATGTAAGCGCCTCAATACGACCGGAAGACATAATAATCTCTCCTGAAAAATTCAAGTCAAGTGCGAGAAATGTGTTGGAAGGAAAAATAAAAGAGATACGAGATCAAGGCACGTTAATCCGGGTTTGTGTGGATTGCGGTATAAATGTAGTTTCGTACATAACCCGGCAATCTTTTATGGATATGCAATTGAACATAGGTGCAAAGGTATATCTTGTAATCAAGGCGCAGAACGTGAACCTGTTCTAAATCTCATACAAGTGACAAACTTCTTAGTAACATGGAGATCGCTATGATGATAAGATATATTGCAAAATATCTCTTCAATCGAGCATCTTTTAATTTATTCGCTACAACAGTGCCGTATCCAGAGCCTATCGCTGCACCTATTGTCAACGGCACTCCGATATACAACCCGACCTCTAATGTCATTATCTTAATCGATATGTCTGTTGCTGTGCCAAAAATTGCTGTGAAAAATACCGCAAATAGCGATGTGCCTACAGCATTGTGTATCGGTATTCCAATGAAATACATAAGCGGTACAAATATTATACCGCCGCCCAAGCCCAAAAGCCCCCCGATAATTCCGGCAGTAAAACCGCCGAGTGGGATTAATGTTTTTCCATTTTGCGCCTCTTTTTGTTGCGGTTTTTTTATCATCTGGAAAGCAACTAATATAAGGACAACTCCGAAAATAGCCTCCAAAATGTTTGCTGGCGTGTAACTGCTGGCAATACTGCCAACAATACTTCCAAATAAACCGAACACACCGAGCACAAGCCCAAATTTCCATCGTACGTTCTTGAATTTATTATGCTGGTATACGCCTATAATTGATATAAACACGATAGTTAAAAGCGAAACCGCCTTTGCCGCATGAAATTCGTATCCGAGAAGAAATATGACTGCTGGAACAATTATGGTTCCTGAGCCGACGCCGAACAGGGACGAGATGAAACCAGCTAATATTCCGATTATTATTGCTAATATAAATACGACATAAATCGGAATATCAAGCATACTTCATAATATATGTGTTATTGATAAAGGTTGCTGGTAACCGTTGAGTGCTAGCCAATGCATCTACAAAGCTACAACAACGAAAACCTTTAATGCCCAACTTTAATTTGAGACTAGATGAAAGATTCTCATGGGCGGGAAATAGAAAACCTGCGGATTTCAGTTACTCGGCACTGCAATCTGAGTTGTATGTACTGTCATCGGGAAGGAGAGGGCAAACGCAACGGTATTGAAATGACACCTTTCCAGATAGAGCGAGTGCTGGAGGCGGGCGCGAGCATCGGCGCAAGAAAATTGAAACTGACGGGCGGCGAACCGCTTCTGAGAAACGATATCGTCGATATTGTTCAGAGAGCATCGCGTCATATGATTGAAGTGTCCATGGCGACCAACGGTATTTTGTTAAGCGAATACGCAAAACGGCTTAAAAATGCAGGTTTGAACAGGGTAAACATCAGTTTAGATACTATAGATTCCAACAAATACGAGCGAATCACAGGCACGAAATTTCTTCAAAAAGTCATTGAGGGGATTGATGCCGCAGTTGAAAGCGGGCTCGATCCCGTCAAGCTCAACATGGTGCTGCTCAAAGGCATAAACGAAAACGAGGTTCAAAGCATGATCGACTTCTGCGGCCAGAGGAAAACCGTTCTTCAGATTATTGAACTGGAGGCGACCAAACGTGGCGCTGACGGTAATTTCTATAAAGAGCATCATTGCGATTTAACGCCATTGAAAAAAGAGTTTGAGAGAAGGGCATTGAAGATAACAACCCGAAAAATGCAAGCAAGAAAGAAATACTTTCTGCCGCAGGAGGTGGAACTGGTCAGGTCTATGCATAATACCGAGTTCTGCGCACACTGCAACAAACTGAGGATAACTTCGGATGGAAAACTCAAACCGTGCCTTTTGAATAATAGCAATAATATCGACATACTGTCCATTATCCAAAAGGACAACTCTAGAGGGGCGTTACTCGGCGCGTTCAAAAGGGCAATAGCGATTAGAGAGCCGTATTGGAGGTAGGAATGAAGACTAGAGCGAATTTTTTTGCTTTTTATTGCAAGGTTGCGGGAAAAGGCACGATGCGAATTGAGTTTTTCTGTCCACGGATGGTGGCCGAATGATCGTAATAAAAACCACAGATTTCTCGGTTGACGAAGCGATATCCAAAATTAAAAACGAAACTACAGGGACAGTTGTTAGTTTTGTAGGCTTGGTGAGAGGGGCGTCAAGGTCCGGAAAAGTCCGAATCCTAACGATAGAAGCTTACAAAAAGATGGCGCTTGAAGAACTCAATAAGATTGAGCGCATAGCCCGAAAGAAATTCGACATTGCAGATGTGATGATAATTCACAGAACAGGCAGTCTTAAGGTCGGCGACAACATCGTTTTGATCGCAGTATCGAGCCCCCACAGAAAAGAGGCATTTCGTGCTTGTGAATATCTCATCGACGAATTGAAAAAAATCGTGCCGATATGGAAAAAGGAAATAAGGGAGGATGGCAGTTGTTGGGTGAAGGCGAGACGAAGCAAACAGCATAGGGATTGATTATGAAAACAAAACTGCATCGAAACGACGCAAAAGTTATAGTGAGGGGCGTCGATACGATGATTACGAAGCACGGTGATTTGAAACCCGACAAAATCGCGGTTTTTAGCAGGAACGTGAATTCATGATAAAAATGATCGATATATCAAAAAAGAAAAACGTCGAGCGCGTCGCGACAGCAATCGGAGAAATCCTCCTAAAAAAAACGACCATCCAGAAAATTCGGACAAAAAAAGTGGAGAAAGGAGACGTTCTAACCACGGCACACATCGCAGGCATTCAGGCAGTCAAAAACACACCGAGCATAATTCCACTGTGTCATTCTATGCCAATAACTAATATCGACATCAACTTCGGTCTAAAGAATGATAAAATAATATGTAGGTGCACGGTCAATGCCTTTTATAAAACGGGCGTGGAAATGGAATCTTTGACAGGGGTTTGCGCGGCGCTTCTCTCAATCTGGGACATGGTGAAATATCTGGAAAAAGATAAGAACGGGCAATATTTGAACACAACAATCTCGAATATCAAGATCGTTGAAAAGCAAAAGGGTGAATGATTGGGAGTTAAAGAGCATAAGTGCCATGCGTTAAAGAGTGTAAAATGTGCGATCATTACAATGAGCGATACTCGGACCGTTGAAACTGACGAATCTGGCAAATATATCCTGGAAAGTTTGAAAGCAAACGGCCATGAAGTTGTATCGTATATGGTTTTAAAAGAGAATGTACCCGAAATACAAAAGGAGGTACAACGAATCCTGCAAGAAAAATCCGTTCAGGCAATAATAACCAACGGAGGCACGGGAGTCAGCAAAAGAGATATTACCATCGAGGCCATGCTCCCGCAATTAGAGAAAACTATTGATGGGTTCGGGGAAATATTTCGGGCTTTGAGTTACAAAGAGATAGGAAGCGCGGCAATAATGAGCAGGGCTATTGCAGGCACATGCCGGGGGGTTGCGATTTTCTGTTTGCCCGGTTCGATCAATGCCGTAAAATTGGCGATGGACAAATTAATCATCCCTGAACTTGGACATATTGTATGGGAGCTGAGCAAATGAAACCGTTCAAATCGCTTATCCCATTGGAAGAGGCGGAAAAAACTATTTTGGAAATTACAAAGCCCATAAAAAGAACTGAAGAAGCCCCTATCGAAGACGCTTTGAACAGGATTTTGAGTGAAGACCTTGTTGCGAACATGGACATTCCGCCCTTTGATCGGGCGTCAATGGACGGTTATGCAGTTATTGCTTCAGATACTTTCGAAGCATCTAGAACCAAACATATCAAATTGAAAGTTATAGGTTCTGTTCATGCGGGAGAAACCTGTAAGTTGCAAATTACAAAAGGAGATTGTACTCAGATAGCGACGGGTGCAATGATGCCCCAAGGCGCTAATGCAGTAGTCGTGATAGAAGAAACAGATTCAGACGATACAACCGTTCAAATTTTCAAACCCGTACATCCAAATGAAAATGTATCCAAAAAAGGCGAAGATATTCGAACGGGGACAAAGGTTTTGAAAAAAGGCACCCAATTGAGCCCGAGACACATCGGGGTTGGGGCTGCGCTCGGCATCTCTAAACTGAGGGTTTTTGAGAAGCCAAAGGTCGCAATTATCCCTACGGGAAACGAGATCTGTGATATCCGAGGCAAACTCGCAGAAGGCCAGGTTTACGATATAAACTCTCATACGCTTATGGCCATTGTCCTGGAGAATGGCGGCATACCTGTGAAATTAGACATAATTCCGGACGATAGGAAAAAAATCGAAACCGCTATAAAAAAGACATTGCGATATGATTTAATCGTATTGTCGGGCGGGAGTTCCGTCGGCGAAAGAGATTACCTCGTAGACGTCATAACCAAACTCGGCGAGGTAAAATTCCATGGCGTACAGATAAAACCAGGAAAACCGACAATCTGCGGCGCGATCAACGGCAAGGTAATTTTGGGCATGCCTGGCTACCCGACTGCCTGCCTGACCAATGGCTATGTTTTCCTTGCCCCGTTGATAAGAGCGATGGCAAGATTGCCCGAAAAATCCGAAAAAACAGTCAAATGCATAATGTCGCAAAGGACAACCTCAACGCTTGGAAGACATCAGTTCCTTACGGTGAGATTGGTTGATGGCAAGGCAGTACCGGTTTTCAAGGAGTCAGGCGCGATAACGAGCATGGCTGATGCTGATGGCTATGTGGAGATCCCGGCGAACGTGGACATGATCGAGAAAGACGAAGAAGTAGAAGTGAAATTATTCTAGAATCGCCATCGGCATTATGTTGACTGGTGTTCATGATATGAAAAAGTGCTTCGCATAAATCGAAAAGGCGCGATTTCAGAATCGACAAGTACTATTAGAGATACCATACGTTTAAAGAGAAAAATATAGTGATTGACCCCAAAATAATGTTGGACTCTTGCCTAAAACCAAAAAAAGGTTTATCTACATACCAACCATCCGGTTCTTTTGAAGTAGACAACCTAACAAAGATGAGTTAGAACATATAATATATAAAACAAGATATACGGGATATTCGCCAGATGCACAAAATATGATTGCAGGGGTAGCCAAGCATGGCCTAAGGCGCCAGATTGAGGGTCTGGTACCGCAGGGTATCTTGGGTTCAAATCCCAACCCCTGCATTAAACCTTTTTTAAAAAAAGGTTTAATCCAAAAATGTGCCTAAAGGCACAACGGTTGCTATCGCAACCGACAACCTCGGCTATCGCCTCGGTTGTTTTACTCACACCTCGCTAACGCTCGGTGTTCGATTAATGGTGGGTTGGGATTTGAACGTCGATGCGAAAAACTCTGAACTGATGGTATCGAAATTTTTTACTCATACTTACTTTCATTGACCCCTATATAAAGTTTATAACCCTAGACTCGTTTTGTCTACATCGCTAAAATGGTATGATATGCGGACAAAGGTCGGATATGAACGAATTATCTGCAATGTGGAAAAGTGGAGGAAAGAACATGCGAAATGTAACTAAACTGATGTTCCTGAACACCCTTGCTTGCCCTAGTTATGGGTGGTTAATGAGATTGAAACCCGAGGAAGTAAGACGTCCCGCTACACTTGGTGAAAAGTTTAGAATTGAACAAGGCATGGAGGTCGGTAGAAGAGCAAGGGAAGTATATCCCAATGGAATATTGGTCGATGATAAGGATATGGTGTCTGCCATAGAAAAGACGAAAAGTTTGATGAATGATCTGAGTGTATCGGTTATTTTCGAGGGCACATTTCTCGTTGAAGGCCTTGCAGCCAAAGCGGATATATTGGTAAGGAAAGATGGTGGCTGGCACATAATAGAAGTGAAATCTAGTGTGAACGATAAAAAAGAGTACATAGACGACATGGCATACACTGCATTGGTTTTCAATTTATCAAATCACAAGCTATCTACGGTTTCTTTGATGATGATTTCTAGAGATTTTCGACTAGGCATGGACAACAATCGACTTTTCGTGGGAATAGATCGCACGAAAGAAGTTATCGAGCGAATGCTGCAATTTAAAACATGTTATCTCCAGATTGAGCGAGTAACAAGATTGCCAACAAAACCTAGAACCGAACTTAAACTCACATGCAAGAGCTGTTCACTCTTCAAAGATTGTGCAGGGAAAGATATCAAAAATCATATTTTCGATATACCTCGGCTGAGTCAATCGAAATTCGAAGATTTGCTTTCGCATGGAATTGTACGGATAGAAGACATCCCCGATACTTTTCAGTTGACCGAAAATCAATCGAAGATCAAGAATTGTGTAAAGTCTAGCAATTTTTTCGTTGACAATGAATTAAGAAATGAGTTAAATGCAATTATCTGGCCTGCCTATTATTTGGATTTTGAGACCACCCAAACGGCAATCCCCACATACCCCGACATGCCACCGTACGCCTCTCTTGTGACACAGTATTCCATACATAAATGCTCTGCCCCGGGGGATGTAATAGATCATTTTGAATTCCTATCTGACGAAACTAAAGATGACAGATGGGAACTCGTCGGGCATTTGACCAGAGACTTGGGCGGAGAGGGCAGTATAATCACATATTCAAATTTTGAAAAGACTACGTTAAACAATTTATCAAAACAATTCCCCGACGCTTCAGGAGAATTAAATTCGCTGATTAATAGAATCGTGGATCTGGAGTCGATTATAAGAGAGAACTTTTACCATCCAGATTTTCATGGGAGTACCTCGATAAAGAAGACTCTTCCAGTATTAGTTCCTGAGATGTCATACGAGGGGTTAGAAATTAGAAACGGCGATGATGCTATGGCCACCTTTGCATGTTTAGCCCAAGGCAAGTATGGTGATAGTGAAGTTGACGCCATAAAAAAGCATCTGTTGGAGTATTGCAAACAAGATACACTAGCCATGGTCAAGTTACACCAACAATTGGTAAAATACATATGACTACACTGTCGATAACAGGGCTTATCTAGCACGGGTTCGCCCCCAAATCCTGCTCCGTAAGACTTTAGATACGCTCGAAACGTTATATGTCTTCAAATATTTTTCACATTCAAACAACGAACCCCATTCCAACCTCTATATTTATTAACCAATTTATGAATTATCAATGGATCGAAATGCCCGTCAAGGAAATCGAAGCAAAGTCCATACTGCGCAAACACAAGAAAATCGATTCGTGGTTTGTATCTTGTTACGGGATGAATCTGTATCAGGGATGCACTCATAACTGTGTTTATTGTGACGGGCGGTCGGAAGGCTATTACGTCAGCGGAGAGTTCGGACAGGATGTTTCTGTAAAAGTAAATGCGATAGATATTTTACGCAGGGAACTGAATCCCAAAAGGAAACGCATCCCATTCAAGCGAAGTTTCATAATGCTGGGCGGAGGGGTTGGCGACAGTTATCAACCAGTCGAAAAGAAGTATGAATTAGCCCGCAAGGCCCTTCATTTGATATACGAACGAAATTTCCCGGTGCACATACTTACAAAGTCAACGCTTGTAAAACGTGATATTGATATATTGAAAAAAATCAACGAGATGAACAGAGTGATCGTGAGTTTCAGCTTTTCATCCGTAGATGACAAGATAAGCGCAATCTTCGAGCCAGGCGTCCCTTCGCCAACTGAGAGATTGGAGACTATCGCATTTTTCAAAAAGGAAGGCATCGCATGCGGCATGTTTTTGCTTCCGGTCATTCCGTTTGTAACCGATGGGCCGGAATTGATGGATGAAGCTGTAAGAAAAGCGAAGGAGGCTGGAGTGGATTTTATCATATTCGGGGGAATGACGCTTAAAGACGGAAGGCAGAAGGATTACTTTTACAATGCGCTCAGCAAGAGTTATCCCGATCTAGTCGCAGAATATCAGAAAATATATCATGGAAGCAAGTGGGGAGAAGCGACAGACGAGTATTATAGTTCTATAAATCTGAGATTCGGCAGCATTGCCAAAAAATACAGGATGCCTGTGCGTATGCCGTCTGCGCTTTATAGCGGCATATTAAGTAAAGACGACTTGGTAATAGTCATACTGGAACAGATAGATTACTTTTTGAAAATCCAGGGTAAAAAGTCGTCTTTCGGCTTTGCGGCTTATTCTATCTCGCAGTTGAAAGAGCCGTTATCAGCGATGAAAGGCAAATTACAGACAATAAAGGGCGTCGGCACGGAAGCGGAAAAGATCATACTGGAAATACTTGAAACCAGTAAATCGTTGTATCATGAAGAACTGTTGATGGGATGAGTAAGCGTGCCATAACGTACGCCTTCTGCTTGTACAAGTATGCTCATTTTCAAACAAAAAACCCCATCCTAACTCCTACACTAAACTTTTTTCGAAGCATACCCAGTACCTAAAAAACTAATTTGTTACATTCAAACGTAACATTTACAATCATTTTGTTACATTATGGTGTAACATTAAGAAAGAATTTGACAAAGCGAATAAGCTGATGATATTAACAAAGGATACGGAGCAGATAAAAGACGGCGTAATCATCATGCCGTTATGGAAATGGCTTTTGGTGAACTGAGATATTGCTTCGTGCAGGAGTAAATCCTGTATTTCATATAACGTTTGGGGGATATGGGAAGTTCGCCCAGCAGGGCGAATTTGGGTGGAAGACCCGCAGGGTCTGGAACCCCATATCCCCTTGTTATGTGCCCCCCGAGCGAAGCGAGAATGCAATGGGGTTCGAAGCGAAGCGGAGAAAGTCGGGCAAGGGGGGCGTTTTAGAAAAAAATTACATATAAAACTCAAATTATTAATCCAAGCCAAACTAAAACAGAGAGCTAACTCTTTTTCAAATTTTTAAACATTTTATCTTCAGCACCCTTCTTTAATTCAACCCTCAATCTGTTTATTCTTCCTCCTGCCGAACAGCTCACGCAGAATAGTAATAACCATCAACAAAACGCCTACAATTAACAATGCATAGGCAGTATAGCCTACAGCCAGACCTATGTACCAAAACGTTCGCCACCAACTATTATCGGCACCCTCGCTGGTGTCCACGTAAGAAGCCGCAGTAACCCACATGATAGGAAGAATCACCAAGAGCATTGCACCACAAACAATCATAATGATGCTTGCGAACAAACTTTTTCTATACTTCATAACCACACCTCCTTTGACTCACTTCTTCAATCCTCATCTTATAGTCTTTCATTCAAACCCTCCAGCTTTTTCTCACGCATCTTCAAGCACTAGCATATCCTTTGAATGGGGGGCAAATCCTAATATCATTAAACTCATAGAAAACATCAGGGTTGCAAAAATTTGAACAATCGTCAATTCTTTTAATAAAAAGAACAAACTTATTCCCATTTTAATAAGTACGACAATTGCAATAATGAGTGCCATTATTTCTATAGGTGTCATATTTTTTCTCCCTAATAGATATAGGAAGATTGAATTGTATATATTTTAATACTTTGAGCCCCCTTGCCCGATTGCACATAACTCCGTTATATCCGAATTCATTTCGCATATCACTCCAAATATATGTTGTATTTGCATCCACTGAACTATACTGTTATAAAAATATCGTTCCCTTCAAATCACCATCCCCAACCCAACCATCACCAGCGTCACAATCACGCCCGCCATCAAAACACCCAGAAATATGGTTAAAAACGACTTCTTATAATCCAGTCCGAACAGATATGCTATAAGCGCCCCAGTCCACGCCCCGGTCATCGGCAGGGGAATTCCCACGAATATCATCAACCCCACAACTTCGTACTTCTCGATATTTTTGATTGCCCTTCTTCTGGTTCTCTCGAATAACCAGGTAAAGAGCCTGTCCCATCTTTTATATCTCCTGAGAAAATGTTCGGCATTGCCCAAAAATATCAAGATAAACGGCACAGGGATCATGTTTCCGATTACGGATAGAACAAACGCCTCCGGGATCCCCATATGGTATATTCCCATCGCTACAGGTATAGCGCCCCGTAATTCAATAAAAGGAAGCATGGAAATGATTATTACGATTGACCAAGGCGGAAATATTGAAAGTATCTCCAGTGTTTTTTCAGTCAGATAGTCAAAGATTGACATTTAGCACCAGAATGTTGATATCGATCAAAAAGGATAACATCGTAATATTATTTTAAGGTTCTTTATTCGGTGCTGTGTTGCACAATTCCCGTATGGGATATACTGGCGAACAAGAAAAGAGTCAGGCGATGCCCTATACAATACAAAATTATTCAAAAATCCCACAATTTCGCCTGCTCTGTATCCACACCAACCTGCATCTTAATGTTCTTTGCCAGTTTCTTGCCTATATTTGGCGTTTCTTCGAGCGTTTTTAGGTCCGCCTTTTCCATGTCTGCAGGCGTGCGAAATCCCTTGTCGAATAATGCTCTCGCCCTCACCCTTCCGATATTCTTTAGCTTGATTAACGGAAGGAGTTCTTCCTTTATTCCGTTCTCGATCCTTACTATAGTTTTACTCAACTCTTTAGTGCATGGAACCTTGAACAATACTGCCAACTCCCGCATAGAATAGAGAAGCCAGGTAGCGATCTCTATCTTATTTCTAATGTCTCCGGGGCCAATATCGTACTTTTGCGAAATTTCCTCCTCGCTCTTTTCTTCTATCCAATCCTCGAACACAGAGGCGGTTTTTATGCTTGCAAGCATCCATTCGTAGTCTTCATTATCCTGTAAAATCTCCTTTTCTCTTTCGGCATATTTTTTCTCCAGCCAATCATAATCGTTTTTCCTGAGGTATAACTTGTCCACATCCGGAGTCAAGCAGATGGCATGGAAGAAGGAGAAAGGTGTTATGTGCGACCTGCCTTTTGAGTTCAATAACGCTTCCTTGAGGATTTCTGCGGACAGCGGGTCTATATACAAGTCAGAAACCCTTTTTCCAAACTCGGTAGCAGTTATTTCGCTCTGGCCTTCTAAATTGATAAGCTCGGTTTTTTCCAAAAACTCCAGCGTAGACTCTATTCTTGTCTCTAACGTGTATGTGTCCGCGTGATACCCGTAAAAAGTCTGTTCTATGAACTTTATTATGTCCTCCTCGCTTTTAACGAATCCCATTGCAATAGAAGACAGTATGTGCATTCTAAGCGCAGGTTCTGTGGCAAGTTTTGAATATATCTCTTCAGGCTCACCGTATATGTAATGTTCGGTTATTGCGTCGCATTCTTCGGCATTTTTTGCGATAGCTAGCGCCTCGCCATATTTGTCATATTTCGGCCTGCCTGCCCTGCCCATCATTTGGTGGACTTCCAGTATCGGCAGCGGTATGCGCCCAAAATTTGTATCAAAGCGATAGAGATCGCGGATAATCACCCGCCTCGCAGGCATGTTTATTCCTGCCGCTAGCGTGGGCGTGGCCGTTATGCATTTAATCTTCCCGTTTTTGAAGTTTTTCTCTACAGTATTTCGTAATTCGTTTGTCAGACTGGCATTATGAAACGCTACGCCGCAAGCAACGCATTTGGAGAGTCTATTGCCTATCGTTGTCGGCTCTGTTTGAATGTCGATAATATCCTTGGCAATCTTTTCCAGTTCTCTTAGATTTTTCTTGTCCAGTTTATTTCGCACGATCGGGGCGAGGGCTTCGCTTAAGGACTCCGCAGACCGCCGCGTGTTTACAAAAATCAGGGTTTGGCCGCCGCTTCCGATGCTGTCCAGGACTAGAGAAGGGATCGCGTCGCCTTTTTGGTTAATCTCTAGTTTAGAATTATCGGAGAAATAGATTTTATCATCAAGGTATACGCCTTTTTTTAATGGCACCGGACGCCAGTCGCTTGTAATGTATGTTGCGTTAAGCCAATCCGCAAGTTCCTTACCGTTCTTTATAGTAGCAGACAACGCAATTATTTGTACGTTCGGATTTAACTGTTTAAATCTGGATAAAATGACTTCGAGAGTGGGTCCGCGCTCTGGATCGTTAATCATATGTATCTCATCTGCTACCAAGACAGTTATTTTACTCAACCAACTTGTTCTGTGTCTGAGTAGCGAATCTGCTTTTTCACTTGTAGCCACAATGATATCGTACTTCTCCAGATGTTGATCACTGGAATCCAAATCACCTATCGACATTTTAACGCGAATGCCTAACTTCTCAAATTCCTTTAATTCTTCTAATTTCTCGTTTGCGAGCGCTCTTAACGGAACGATATATAATGCTTTCCCCCCCTCGCGTAATATCGAATTTAACATCGCGACATACGCAACAAGTGTTTTTCCGGCTGCAGTAGGGATCGCCATAACCAGATTCTCTTTATTTAGAGCGTGTGGCAAAGCTTCTGCCTGCGGAGGGTACAACTCTTCGATTCCCTGCTCTTTTAGAATTTGAATTATTCTACGATCGATCTGAAGTTCATCGACATTCATTGGGCGATAAAGAGTATGTGAAAAAGATTTAAACTTTTGCAGAGAATAATTTGCGGCGTGTTGTTTGGCCTGTTCCCCAATCTAAAAAATTTAGTTTATTATAGATAATGCCAGGTGCTATAATTATATAACGAAATTTGACAGATTAGTATATATAGGGGAAGGAATATCCTATCGTGAGGTGAACAAATGTCCCAGGCATATTGTGTAAAATGCAAAAAGAAGATCGAGATTAAGGATCCGAAAAAGGTTACGCTAAAAAACAAGAAACCAGCGTTGAAGGGGAAATGTCCAAAATGCGGCACAAACGTCTTCAGAATTGGTGGCTAAATAAAACTTTTTCTATAATTAGTTTTTCTCTTTTCGCTTAGTTTCTTTTTATTTTTTATTTATTTGTTGCTCGTTAATTTTAATCTCAGATTTATTCTTCAGCGACATCAGTAAAACTTTTTGTTGAGGTACTGGAGGTTTTTCTGTTTTTATTACAGGTACGGGTTTGGTAGTCATTGTCCTTACATCCGATTTTGCCGGCTCTTTTGCGACAGGTATCCCTGTTTTACTCGTTGATGGTGCGGCTAAAACTTCTTGCCCGCTCTTTTTTACCTTAATTACTTTCTGTTGAGTCACCGGAGGTTTTTCAACTTTTGTTATTGGCATTGGTCTAGTGGCGACAGTTTTTACATGTAGTCTCATCGGCTCGTTTTTAATCGGCACCTCTATCGTCTCAACTATAACTGCATCAGGGTCGATTGTTCTCTTATATTCGGTGGGTCGACGTGGGTTTATTATCTTTGTTATTTCGATGAGCGGGTATTGTTCGAATTTAGGAACGTTCTCGAGAGGAACTGGTCTGGTTGTTTCCATAAATTCTACCTGCCCGACTCTGCTGCTATACGGACACCCTACAGCAACGTCTCTATTTATCCGTACGCACACCGTACAGAAGTTTATATCCGGCAATTGTGCGCAAGGAGTTCTTGGCATTACATCCAGGAATCTATGGAGTTCGCTTATGTTGATATTACTACCCCCGATATCTAGTACTAAACCGCCACCTATAATTTATATTTTTGGGTGGATAATCATGCGTTAATCAAGTTAATTGCAATATGATATACCAGCATAATCGAATAAACAAGTATAATCTTCCTAAATAATGCGCTTCAACTGTGCAAACTTTAAATCCCCAGTTCTCAATCATGTAAATGATAGGCATGGAAAGAATCTTCATAGGTGTAGCATGGCCTTACGCTAATGGTCCGCTTCATCTCGGGCACGTGGCTGGATCGCTTCTGCCTCCAGACATATTCGCGAGATACCATAGGATGAAGGGCAACGATGTGCTGATGGTGTCGGGAAGCGACGAGCATGGTACGCCCATAACAGTCCAGGCAGACCAGGAGGGAGTTCACCCAAAGGATGTCGTGGATAGATATCACAAAATAAACAGCGAATGCCTGAAAAAGCTTGGTATATCTTTTGATTTATTTACTCACACATCAACCCAAAATCACAGGGAAGTCGTGCACGACTTTTTCCTTACATTGCTAAAAAAAGGCTACATTTATAAAAAAAGCGTAACTGCCCTATATTGTGAGAAATGTAAGAAATTTCTTCCAGACAGATATGTGGAAGGGACATGTCCACACTGTAGTTTTGAGGGTGCGAGAGGGGATCAGTGCGAAAAGTGCGGAAAACTGCTGGACCCGGAAGATCTGAAAAACCCAATGTGCAAATTGTGCAAGTCGGAGCCGAAAAAACAAGAGACCGAACAGTTCTTCTTCAAACTCAGCGCTTTCAGGGATAAACTTTTGGAGTATATCGAAGACAAAAATTATTGGAGAGAGAACACAAAAGCATTTACAAAAAATTGGTTGGTCAGCGGTTTAAAGGACAGGGCCATCACAAGGGACATATCGTGGGGTGTGGATATACCTGTTGACGGGTATGCTGGTAAGAGAATATATGTCTGGTTCGAAGCAGTAATTGGGTATTTGTCCGCATCTAAGGAATGGGCAAAACTCCAAAATAAACCTGAGAGATGGAAAGATTTTTGGCATGACAAAAAGACGAAGGGATATTATTTCCTCGGAAAGGACAACATACCGTTTCACACAATAATATGGCCTGCGATGCTGATGGGATATGGGGGTTTAAATCTCCCATACGACGTCCCAGCTAACGAATATCTTACGTTAAAGGGCGAGCAGTTTTCAAAGAGCAGGAGACATGCGATATGGCTGCCGGAGTATCTTGAAAGGTACGCTCCCGACCCGGTCAGGTATTATCTGTCCATAAACATGCCAGATACAAAGGACGTTGACTTCACTTGGGAAGACTTTGTCAGAAAGAACAACGACGAATTGGTCGGCACTCTCGGGAATTTTATAAACCGCGTCCTTATGTTCACTCACAAGAATTTTGTTACGGTACCGCCTCTGCACAAGCTGGAAGGAAAAGACAAAGAAGCGCTTGAGATGATAGAAAAAACCTATGCAGACGTAGATGCACTTATAGCAAAATGCGAATTTAAAAGAGCGATGAAAGAAATAACGACGTTATCTCATTTTGGAGACGGTTATATTAACGAAAAAGCGCCTTGGAAAGACATCAAGGAGAACAAAGCCAGGTGCGAAACGACAATGCACGTTTGTTTGAGAATAGTTAAAGCGTTGGCAGTTTTATCTGCGCCTTTCCTGCCGTTTTCTGCTGACAAGACATGGAATATGCTCGGATACGATGGCTCCGTGCATCAGCAAAAATGGGATGCTGGAAAAGAAGACATAAAACAAGGGCAGAAGTTAAGAACGCCGTTACCTTTGTTTGAAAAATTAGAGATAAAAGACGTTTTGGAAAAGGAGGGCGCGGCACAAATAAAAGATGCGCCCAAAACCGGCATTCGTATAAAAGAAAAAGATGTTTCCAAAGTTGTTGCTCATAAAAAAGAAAAGGAGACATCTAAAATAGACACTAGTGTGAAAGAAAAAGATGCGGCTAAAATTGAACTTCACAAGAAAGAAACGGAGATGGAAAACATAGTAACCATAGATGAATTCAGCAAAGTGGATATTCGGGTTGGAGAAATAGTGGAAGTAAACGATCATCCAGACGCGGACAAATTATACATAATGCTGGTAGACATAGGTACAGAAAAACGGCAGCTGGTCGCAGGATTGAAGAAATATTACAAAAAAGAGGAGTTGCTCGGCAAAAAGGCAATGATAGTGGCGAATCTGCAGCCCGCAAAGATAAGAGGTATAGATTCCAACGGCATGATATTGGCCGCGGACGACGGCAAGGGGAAAATATCGCTAATTGTACCGGACAAAGATATAGAGAAAGGGTCTAAAGCAAGATAACATATGCATGCGGTACTAACGAGTATGTAATGTATAGTAACCCTGCCAGCAGATAAAAATTATGGGCAAAAGGGAATACACACTCGCTCATGGAGGGGTGCAGGCACCCCTCCATTCGCTATGTGGGAAATTAAGGTGATATGTTTCCATTCTGAAATTTACTAAAACAAACAATAGAGGAAAATGTTGGTAGTATTGCTTTACGATACTGTATGCAAGCGTTTAATATGTCGATGAAAAACAAGTGTTTAATGAAGGAGCATTTAATAACACATTTAACGATTCAGTATATAATTCAGTATATTGAAAAATTTAAAATTTGATTTAACAATTTAATATATCGAAAATAATTATAGAGGAGTAGAATTATGCAAGCAGTTATTCTCGCTGGCGGCTTGGGCACAAGACTGAGGCCGCTTACTGAAACAACACCGAAACCACTGCTGCCACTCTTAAATAAACCATTAGTTCTCCATATTATAGATGCGCTGCCAAAGAACATTAAAGAGGTAATCCTGGCAGTAAATTATAAAAAAGAGCTGCTGGAAGAGTATTTTCAAGCACATGATGTAGGCCGAGATATCAAGGTAATAAGCGAACCCGTGCCGCTCGGAACAGGCGGCGCAATAAAGAACATAGAGAAGTACGTCAATGATTCATTTGTTGCATTTAACGGGGATGCCATCTCCTCTATAAACGTTAAAGATATAATCGAATTCCATAAAACGAAAAATGGTAAAGATATAATTAAATATCACAAAAAGAAAAAATGCATAGGCACAATCGCGTTATGGAAGGTTGAAGATGTATCTCATTTCGGCGTCGTAGAATTAAAAAATTATAAAATAAAATCGTTTAAGGAGAAGCCGAAGCCGAATGAATCTCCATCTAATTTAATCAACGCTGGCGTATACGTGCTCGAAACCGAGATATTCGATTATATCGAACCGAATAAAACAGTTTCTATCGAGAAAGAGGTGTTTCCGAAAATCATCGACAAAGGATTATACGGATTTTCGTTTAAAGGTTATTGGATAGATGTCGGAAGACCTGAAACCTATCTTGAAGCACAGAGAATACTGTTGGATAATAAACGAAATAAAAATATAAACAAGAAATATATAAATAAAAAATTTAAGTCCGTACTTATGGGAAAAAATTGTCAGATACCCGACAAAGCGGGAATTGGCAAGTATGTCTGTATCGGTGACAATGTTAGTATGGGTGAGGATGTAAAAATAAAAAATTCTGCTATAATGAACGGGACTAAAATTGGAAATAATGCAACAATAACTGATTCGATTATCGGTTTTTCGTGTGTTTTAAAAGAAAATGCTGTGATAAAAAGTGGATGCGTGCTTGGGGATGGGTGCGTTGTTGAGAAAGATGTCGAATTAAAGTCAAATACCAATGTTCAGCCGAAGGAAAGGGTTTGTGGATAGGACGAGTAAACTAGCATATGTGTCTATCCATTACTTTTCCCGATATTACATTCTAAACATAAAGTCTGTAGGTTGCCGATTTCTGTTTTTCCACCTTTGGAAAAAGGTATTTTATGATCAATATGTAAAATTACACCTACATGGGTTGCAGGGCTTCTTCCACAAAATACACATCTAAAGTTATCTCTTTTCAATACGTTTAATCTCAATTTTAAAGGTATACCTCGCTTATCTTCGGATTTAATCATATGAGAGTTTTTGAGATGACATTTCGTATTTTGTTCACTGTTAACAACAATTATTCCCCCCATCTTATATTCAATAAATTTTAAACATGCATTTGTCCAGCTACCGAAACGATGGGTATATGTTCCATAGTTAATTTTCGGATGTGCTTCTTCCCATTCCAAGCGAGAAGGTCGTTGTCCTGTTAAATTCCAAATACGTTCCATCTCATCAAACAGTTGTTGTTGACTATACTTTGGCTTATTTGTGGGAAATTCTCTGGGTCTCAACTCTATATTTTTCATTTTAAGATGTTCCCTGAGGGATACTAATGCTTTGTTCCAACATCCAAATTCATTTTCTACGGTGGCAGCACTTATATCTGCTATTTTATCAAAATCTCTTTTGCCGAACTCGGTGTAATCGAATAATTTAGCAGCATTTTCTAATTCAGAGATAATTTTTTCTCGTGATATTTTGTCAATTCTTGTCCTCTTAAGATTGAATTCTATCATAATTTCCATCACTATAGATCAAACCATTATCCAAGCGCCCTCTCCAAATCCCCAATCAAATCTTCAACATCCTCTATCCCAACCGACAACCTTACCATGCCGTCCGATAATCCCCTGCTCAACCGCTCTTCTCTTGGGATCGCGGCATGCGTCATTGTGCCAGGATGTGATATCAACGATTCTACCCCACCCAGGCTTTCGGCTAACGATATGATTTTTACATGTGTGAGAAGTCTTTTTGCCGCATCAAATCCGCCTTTTAGCTCAAATGTAACCATTCCGCCGAATCCACGCATCTGCTTTTTCGCGAGAGCATGTTGTGGATGGCTCTTCAATCCTGGATATATTACCTTTGCAACCTTTGGATGCTTTTCCAGGTATTCCGCAATTTTCATTGCATTGGAATTGTGCCGCTCCATTCTCACTGCAAGGGTTTTCACGCTACGCAAAAGAAGCCAGCAGTCGAACATTCCAGGGATCGCGCCCACCGAGTTCTGGACAAACTTCAGCTTCTCGTAAATGTCTGCATTTGAAGTTATTACCGCACCGCCTATGACGTCGCTGTGGCCTCCGATGTACTTTGTCGTGCTGTGAACAACTATGTCTGCGCCCAAATCAAGCGGATTCTGGAAATAGGGGGACGCAAACGTATTGTCAACAACGCTTATGACTCCTTTCTTCTTCGCGAGTTTGGAGACGTCTTCTATATCTACGAGCTTCAGCAGCGGGTTTGTCGGCGTTTCTATCCACACCATTTTTGTATTCGCCTTTATAGCTTTGAGAACGTTATTCGCGTCTCTTTGATCCACATAAGTGAAGTCCAATCCGTAGTTTGTAAGAACCTTCTGGAACAACCTATATGTACCGCCGTATACGTCATCGCACACAACGACGTGATCTCCGCTTTTCAGAAGGTTAGATACTGTGGAGATCGCCGCCATTCCGGAGGCGAATGCAAGACCGTATTTCCCATTCTCCAGTGCCGCCAAATTTTTTTCAAGCGCCGCCCTCGTAGGGTTTCCTGTCCTTGAATACTCATATCCTTTGTGCTTGGCAGGCTCCTCCTGGGCAAAGGTGGATGTCTGATATATCGGCACAGTGACCGCGCCGGTCTCCTTATCCGGCTCTTGACCAACATGTATTGCTTTCGTAGAGAATTTCATATATTCACCTCGATACCTCGTTCATTTATAATAATAAATATCGTGCATTTCATAGGTCATTAATCTCGGCTATCTATGGATATTAGTTCGCCTATAAAATCTCTTCCAACTTTGTGTTTCATCTCTTATTTCAGTAGGCCAGGAAAATTTTTCTCCATCCACTCATCCGAATAGAGTTTCGAAAGGTATCGCTCACCGGTGTCTGGAAGCAGTGCTACGACGACTTTATTCTTTGGAAGTTTCTTTGCTATTTTGAGCGCTCCAGAGAGGGCAGTGCCCGAACTTCCGCCGCACAATATCCCTTCTTCTCTTGCAAGCCTTCTTGCCATGGTAAATGATTCTTTATCAGTGACTGTCACGATGTCATCTAGATATTTTAAGTGAAGTGCTGGAGGAATAAAGTCCATGCCTATTCCTTCTACCTTATACGGGCGAACATCTTTCTCGCTGTATTTTCCCTCGTAGAATTGTTTTGCGATTATTGAGCCTACTGGGTCCGAGCCAATGATCTTTACTTTCGGATTCTTCTCTTTTAAGAAGCGTGCGATACCGCTGATAGTGCCTCCCGTGCCCATTCCTGCTACGAAATAGTTCACCTTCCCGCCCGTCTGTTCCCAAATTTCAGGGCCTGTGGTTTTGTAGTGAACTTCTGGGTTTGCCTGATTGGAATATTGATAAGGCATGTATGCACCCGGAATTTTTTTCGCGATCCGTTTCGCTGTTTCATAATAGCTCTTGGGACTATCATGGGGAACGTCGGTAGGGGTTATGACAACATCCGCACCAAAGGCTTTCATCAACTGCACCCTCTCCCTGCTCATTTTGTCAGGCATCGTGAATATTGCTTTGTACCCCTTAACTGCCGCTGCCATTGCCAAGGCAATGCCGGTATTGCCAGATGTTGGTTCGACAATCGTACCGCCGGGTTTTAAAAGGCCTTTTCGCTCGGCGTCTAAAAGCATGTTTATAGCCATCCTATCCTTCGCGCTTCCGCCGGGATTGAATGCTTCGACTTTTACCAATATTGTCGCTTTTATTCCTTCGCTTTTTGGTATTTTGTTCAATCTGACCATCGGCGTATTGCCGACCGTTTCAAGTATATTGTTGTAAATTTTCTTCCTAGTACTCTTCGTTCTCATGTAGTTCGCCTCACTTTTGGTTTACTTTTAGAATCTTCGATGTGTATGCCTAATCTCTGAAGGTCGTCACGTATTTTGTCTGCATTTACCCAATCTTCTTTTTTCCTATACTCTTCTCTAGCGCCGACAACCATCTCGGTTAGTTCCGATATAATGGTGCTTGCTTTTTCCGACTTGCCAATTTTTCTGTGTTGCTGGAACAAACCTAAAATTTCTCCAAACTCACTATATAACGACAGTACTTTTTCAACAGTTTGTCGAGTTACACAGTCTCTCTTTGAAATTAATTCGTTTGCAAACGTTGTTAATTCGAATACAGCTGCCAATGCTTCTCTGGTATTAAAATCATCATCCATAAAGTCGTAGAATCTTTTGCGAATCTTTTTTAAATTTTCGTCGAAAGTTTTGTCCTTCGTGCCATCGCGCTTGCCCTCTGTCAATTTTGTGTCGTTGACGATATCTTTGAGATTTTGGATTGTGTTTATTATCCTGCCGTAGCTTTGTTTCGCCTCGTCCAGATGCTTGTCGCTGAAATCTATCGGGCTCCTGTAATGCGTGTATAAAAGGAAAAATCTGAGGACTTCCGGCTCGTATTTCTCGAGTATTTCCCGAACAGTGAAGAAATTTCCAAGAGATTTCGACATTTTCTCTTTATTCACTGTGATAAATCCATTATGAATCCAATACTTTGCGAATTCTTTGCCTGAATACGATTCGGATTGTAGGATTTCGGATTCGTGGTGCGGGAATACCAAGTCCATGCCGCCGCCGTGAATGTCAAGAGTGGCGTCGAGATATTGCATAGACATCGTAGAGCATTCTATGTGCCATCCAGGCCTGCCTTTTCCCCATGGGCTTTCCCAGAAAATTTCCCCGGGTTTTGCCTTTTTCCACAGAGCAAAATCGAGAGGGTTTCTCTTGCTTTCGTCTATCTCTACTCGTGCACCTGCCATCAAATCATCAACTGATTGATGAGAAAGTTTGCCTACTTTGTCTTTTGCATTATCGATGCTGAAATATACGCTTCCATTAATTTCATATGCACTACCTTTCTCTATCAGTGTACCCACCATCTCAATGATTTCCGGAATGTGCTCGCTGACTTTCGGATGAATGTTCGCGCGCCTCACGTTTAGTTTATCCATATCTTCGAAATATGATTCAATAAATTTTTTTGAAAGAACAAGGGGATCTTCGCCCATTTCCTTAGCCCGAGTTATAATCTTATCATCAACGTCAGTGAAATTCTGCACGTAAACAACTGTGTATCCCTTATGCTCCAGATATCTCCGTATCATGTCGAACGCTACGTATGAGCGCGCGTGGCCCACATGGCAGTGATCGTAAACTGTTGGGCCGCACACGTACATGAACACTTTGTTGCCGTGAATAGGCTGGAATTCCTCTTTTTGCCTTGATATCGTATTGTATACCATCAATTTGCCGTTGAATTCCTTGTTTGGCATTTTATGCACCTATAGCTGATATATCTGCCTTATTTTCTGAAACCAGATGTAGTATGCCGAGGGAGGGAGTCGAACCCCCTTGGTACAGATCTGCAGTCTGTCACATTAGCCGCTCTGTCACCTCGGCTTAAGTTTCAGAGAGTTCCATTGCTCTCGGAGGACAGTATTTCACGCACACGCCGCAAACTACGCACTTTGTCTCGTCGAATTTTATCTCCATTGTATCCCGGTTTATGTTCAGCGCATAAGTCGGACAGAACGTAACGCAGGCACCGCAATGGGTGCACTTATCCTCATGGTATTTCATTCTTTGTGATAGCGGTTTAACCTCCACGCCAAGTTTTTTCAAAAAGTCTACGCCTCGTTGGATGTCGCTGTCTTTTCCTATGAGGTCGAGAGTCAACAGGCCCCCGTCTTCATCGATGCTGGCCTTCAAAATATTAAAAGTAAGCTCGTAATCCCTAAACAGTTTGCTCAATATCGGTTTATCTACAATGGATTGCGGGAAGTGCAATACGTATCTTTTGGATGCCATATCTCTTAACTCTCTTACCTTTTATTAACCGGCCTCTCTTTAAGTGGTTTACATGTATAATCTGAACCTGCGGATGGCAACAACTGCACTGCTTTACCCAGCATAAACTTTTTGTTATCTATCATCTTTTTAAGAAGCTGGGTGATTTTTCTGGCCTTTGGATAGCTGGACAGCGAACTGGTCGGAACCTTCTTTCCCCTTATGGTTACCTCACCGCTCTTCAGTTCTTTATAATTTACCTCGCAGAGACTGCCGGGTACAAACTGCGGGTAGCTCTCGCTATAATCTACTACCTGGGCAAATATGTCCTCGTCTTTTACAGATACGAACTTGGCAATATCTTCGTTCAATATCGGGATGGGTATACCTATGCCAACTGCCAATGTTGCGCCATAGCCCAAAAAGCTTACGCCGATGAGCCAATCTGGTGACATTTGTTTTAGATCCCCTACAACTGCAAGTGTACCAGCACCGCCTCTTGGTACTCCATTTGGTCCTCTGGTGACGTTTGGATTATGTTGTGTTCCGTTCCAATACACATAGCCGATACCGCCGCCCAAAAATATCCTTGTTCCTATGCCTATTGTTTTGTAGAGTGGATCGTTAAGCAGCGGACTCAACTGAGCAGCACTACAATAATTTGCGTTGCCGAGATTTGGTTTCAACACGCCCATGTATGTATAAATGGTTTTGTTAGATGGATTTACCGCACAGTTGTAGTTCTGATACGCGTTTCTTGGATTGCAAAGTATTGCTTCGTTGATGTCCTTTATATTAATCCAGGTTTCAAGTGTCTTCCTGGGATAACAATTCGTTCCATACGCTTTTGCTTCAAGCAAAACATCTTTGCCGGCTACAAGATCGTGAATAACATGCCCGCCGCCGTATTTAAACTCGCCCGGAAATATCATATTTGTAGGGTCATTCACCGGTACAGCAGTCGCACCAACATACGTGTCAACTGCTGCAATACCAGTATATACCGGAACACCGTTTAAAAGCACGGTGCCGCCACCCATTTTCATCCTTGGCTTCGTATGCCCGAAGTTTAGAAATGCACCTGAAGAACACATGGGTCCGAATGTCCCTGTAGTAACTACGTCTACCTCTTTGGCCGCGATTTTTATCCCTTTTTCTTCCACTATCTTGAGGAACTCTTCTTTTGTTAAAACTACTGCGTTTCCTTCCTCGATTTTTTTGTTTATCTCTTCGTAGGTTTTCTCATCTTTCATTATTTTCAGCCTCTGGCAATCGTGCTAATAGCATTTATTACAGCGTAATAGTTGAATATGAATATAAAAGTTATGGGGTTGTTGGCAATGCCCGCGTATAACGATAATTCATATCCACTCTTTTACCTTCAACTCATCCGAAATTTCAGCGATTTCCGGCAATTTGCCAACCCTGCCGACAAACTCGCCGGCAATTACCAAACATCCTTTTATTTCCTTTATTTGTTCTGCAAGCTCCAGGGAAGCCTGAATCGTTCCCTCCATATCATTTTCTTTGACCATGTTGCCAACTGCCGTGGCAACCGCATCTGCCACTGCCGCATCTTTTGCAATTACAGTTGCAGCATGTGCATCTCCAAGACTTATAGAAGGTCCGACCTTGCCAGAACTTGTGCAAATACCGAGCGGAAGCTCCGAATCTTTTATCTTGAATCCAATCTTGCCAGACAGCGGGGAATCTCCAGCATAGACTGCGATAAAAACATCGCTTCTGCCCTTTGCAGATATGTCGCCGCCGTTCTCTGCCAGTGCAAGTTTCGTTTTTTCGAGCAGCATAGCATCGGTCGCGATCTCCGAAATAGCGCCCGCAACTGCGGCCATAGGGCCGACATTCGCTATTTGGCCTGCCTTTGCCATCATCATCACTATCTTGGGTGCATCCGAGGGCACTTCGTGGGGTTCAAAAGTTATTTGAAAGAACGGGTCTTTTTTTATGTAATCCTCTAAAAGATGCCGGTTATAGCGAATCGCTTTCTCAGCGTTATCGATGCCTTTTTTAATGTCGCATTTGAGCAGGATATTTGTTTCTTTGACTATCAGTCTTTTTTTATACACGGTTAGCGGATTGTCATAAAGGATTTTAATTGTTCCCTCGCGTATAGAACATTTATTATGAAAAAGTAATGTATTTATTACAGCGTAATAGTTAAATATGGACGCTGGGATATTGGAGTAATGAAACCGCCGTGCGAAATAATAGTGAACAAGGTGCTACCGAGCATCCGTGCCGCAATAGTAAAGACGCTAATTAATGATTATACGATGAAGCAGACCGAGGTGGCAGAACTTCTCGGAATAACCCAGGGGGCGGTCAGCCTATATTACAGCACCACGCGGGGCGGCGATGAAAAACTAGTCGAAATGTTCCCTGAAATCCAGTCGTATGCAAAGGATATTGCAAAGAAAATTTTCAACAGTAAATCGGGCGGCGGTGAATTAGAGGTTTGCAACGCATGTAAAAAAATAAGGAGCAAAAAAGAATTTTGCGACTATCATAAACAAATCATCCAATTAGAACAGTGTGAAGTGTGTTTCAAATAATACGTTTCACCGTGAGGATCTTTCCCGGATTTCTTTTAATATTTTTTCATGTTTCTTACAGAATTTTCCTACAGTAATTTGTGCATTAATCATCTCTTCCTGCCAGTGCGCGTTATAAAGACGGCAGTTTTTGTTTGTGCAGAACGGCTCAAATGTTAGATGATAGAACAATGCCTGCATGATGTATCCCTTTACTACATCAGTCATGCGCTCATCATTATAGTCGATGAAACTTCCCTTAAACTTCTCTTTCAGAACGTCAACCGCGACATCCCTGGCTCCCAACTGTGCATATTTTTCTCTTAATCTGTAAAATTCCTTTGGCTTTGCAGGCGACTCTACAATTCCGGTTGTTGATATTATTGAAGGCACGCCGCAGACGATTACGCGCGCATGATATCTCCTGTCTTTTTCGTCAAACGTGCCGAAAAGACGGCTGGTTATAATTACGTGGATGTGTTTGGAGAGGTCTTCCTTATTTTTTAACAGAACTTCCCTGAAAAATGCATGCAGTTTTAGCCCGTCATATACGATGCCGGGAGGCTTGTCTTTCGGGTTTTCCAGCAGCTCCTTCTCGTATTGAATTTCGCCATACATTGGTTTCTCTGCAAAGTCCGGAATCCTCGTCGGCTCCCTAACTCTGAGTTGGGCAAGCTTTTCGGCTGCCCAGTCAAACTCCGTTTTCTTAAAAAATGTATGGAAAAAGTCGCCCTCTATCGAGACTTTTGTTTTGCACAATTTTTCTTTTATATATGTTTCAATCTCGTCTAAATCGATGGTTTTTACCGAGGGCTCGATATAGAGAATTACCTTACTTGCGTTTCTTCTTGAGTATGTCATAGGCGATTTTGGCACCTTTCTTGCCGGATAGGAGCATTGCACCGAATGTCGGGCCCATCCTCGGCAGGCCGTATGTTGTTGAAGTTGCCATACCGATTACGATCAGGCCAGGATATGCTAAGCCGCTGTGTTCGACAACAAGGTCTTCAGATTTCTCCACATACATCGCTCCGAAGCCGCGGGTCTTTATCATACCCCTTTCCTCCAGCTTTTTCACCACCACTGCGTCATGACCGCTTGAATCTATCACCAATTTGGATTCCAGCCCAATCGGGTCAACGCATGTTATCTCCCTAGGAAGTGCGGAGACAGGCGTCCAGTTTATGACAACGCCTGCAACCCTTGCCTTGTTGTTTTCCTCGCGAAGAACAACGTCATCAAACTTTGCCATGTTCAATATTCTCACGCCCGCATCGCAGGCAGCTGCAATCAGCTTGGAGCATACGTGCGGCCCGCTTGTCACATATAGGTTTTCGCTGAATTTCTTGTATGGAACGCCCAGTTCGTCCAGTACTTTCTGTCCCGGCGCTCTCACTGTAATAGTGTTCATCAAAAATCCGCCGATCCAGAATCCGCCGCCCAGATAGTTGTTCCTCTCTATGATAAGGACCTTTACGCCTTTCAGTGCGAGTTCTCTGCCTGCCACCAAACCGCTGGGACCGCCGCCGATGATTATGACGTCCGTGTCTGCAAATTTTTCCATGTCTTTGTTAAATCCGCTGAGTATTGCTCTCGTTACATCGCTTTCCGTTGCCTTTTCAAATATTTTTTTCATATTTTTACACTCCCGTAATATTTGCACTACTGGCAATTTCATTTTTTTATAATTGTGCCTTTGCTGTGAAGCCTTAAATAGTGTTACTGCTTTTAAGATTTATGGTTGTTTATGAAGAGGTCGGATAAATTAAAAGAAAGATACAGCAGACAAATGTTGTTACAGGAAATCGGAGAAAAAGGACAGGAAAAATTATCAAATTCTTCTATAACCGTTGTTGGCCTCGGAGCGCTTGGAAGTACTATCGCCAATAACCTAGTACGTGCCGGCATAGGCAAAATAAAACTTGTGGACAGGGATATTGTAGAGATACATAATTTACACAGGCAGCTGCTTTTTGACGAGGAGGATGTGGGGAAGCCGAAAGCGGTTGCCGTGGCTAAAAAACTAAAGAAGATAAATTCCGATGTTCAAATAGAATCCCTATTGAAAGACTTTAACTTCAGCAATGCGGAAAGCGTCATCAGAAACGCGGACGTAGTTTTAGACGGCACCGACAATATGGAAACGAGATTCCTGATAAATGATGCCTGCGTGAAAAATAAAATTCCGTGGATATACGGCGGCGCTGTCAGCACTTACGGCATGAGCATGAACATCATCCCGGAAAAAACCTCATGTTTTAGGTGTTTAGTACCATTCATCCAGAAAGCCGGAACACTGCCTACGTGCGACACCGTTGGCGTACTCGGGGCCGTCCCTGTAATCATCGGCTCCATCGAGAGCGTTGAAGCCGTCAAGATTTTGCTGGGAAAACAGAACGTAAATAGAAATCTTATTGTTTATGACGTCTGGTCGCATAGCTTTAAGTCCATAGACATACCGCGCAACAAGAATTGCATATGCTGCGGCAAACACAATTTTGAATTTTTAAACGTAAGAAAAAGGAGCCTTGTAACCGTGTTATGCGGGAAAAAGGCGGTTCAGATTATGCCGATAGAAAAGGGAAGAATCTCCCTCGAAAACCTGTCTAAAAGGCTGGAAAAGGTTGGCACTGTGAAGAAGACAAAATTCGCCCTAACATTGAAGCTCCAGAAGTTTGATATCACGATATTCAGCGACGGCAGGGCAATGATAAAAGGCACGAACAGTGAAAATATTGCCAAATCGCTGTATGCAAAATATATCGGGACATAGAGAGTAGATATCATGAACGTAAAAATCGAGACGTTAAAAAATAAAATGCGAGAAAGAAAGAAGATTCTTGTTGCATTTTCGGGCGGAGTGGACAGCGCTGTTGTCGCAAAACTCGCCTATGATTCTCTTGGCAAAAATGCTTTGGCGGTTACAATAGACGCTGAGACATTCCCAAAAAGCGAGCTTGAAATTGCAAAAAGAGTAGCCAGAGAGATCAGGATAAAGCACAGAACAATCAAACACTCGGAACTCAGCAACCCGAACATAGCGAAAAACCCTATCGACAGGTGCTATCACTGCAGAAAAGACCTGGCGCTTACGTTGAAAAAGATTGCGAAACTCGAAGGAATAGAAACCATTGCAGATGGAGTTAATTTCTCTGATCTAAACGAGCACCGCCCAGGCATAATGGCAGCAAACGAAGCTGGAATTTGGCACCCGCTGATAGAGATGAAACTCTCGAAAAAAGATGTCAGAAAAATGGCAGGGCTACTAAACCTGACTGTCTGTGATAAACCAAGCACTGCGTGTTTATCTTCCAGAATTCCGTACGGCGAGAGAATAACGATAAGCAAACTGCGCAATATCGAAAAGGCCGAAAGTTTTTTGCGAAAACTCGGTTTCAGCCAGGTGCGAGTCAGAGCCCATAAAAACATTGCGAGGATAGAAGTCCCAAAAAACGAGATAAACCTGTTTTTCGATGTTAAAAAGAGGAATAAAATAGCGTCCGAATTGAAAAAACTCGGCTATACTTACATAACGCTTGACTTGGAGGGATACAGGAGCGGGAGTATGGACGAAGTGTTGTCCGACGGCGTTTCAATTAAAAATAGAATTTTCTTAAATACTCAAAAACAAAAGACAAGGAGGCGAAAATCATTATGAAAGTAGTCTCGCTTATTTCCGGTGGCATCGATTCGCCAGTTGCAACATACTTGATGTTAAAAAAGGATTTAGAAGTTATTGCACTCCACCTGGACAACAGGCCGTTCACAGACGAAAAGCAGATGAACAAAACGATCGCCCAAGTCGAGAAATTGAAAGAAGTCACCAAGAAAGAGATCAAAACATATGTCGTACCGCATGGGGACAACCAACTGGAGTTTGCAAAGAACTGCAAAAGAAATTTAGAGTGCGTGCTCTGCAGAAGGATGATGCTCAGGATTGCGGAAAAGATTTCAGAGAAAGAAGGCGCATTTGCAATAGTTACAGGCGAATCCCTGGGGCAGGTCGCGTCGCAGACCTTGAGGAACATAAAGGTCGAGAGCCAGGCCATAAACATCCAGGTGATACGGCCTTTAATCGGGTTTGACAAGATCGAGATCGAAGCAATAGCAAAAAAAATAGGTACTTATGAAATCTCGATACTGCCTGGACTTTGCTGTACTATCGTTCCAGATAAGCCATCCACTGCCGCACATCTTTATCGCGTGCTGGACGAGGAAAAAAAGATAGATATCGACGCCATGCTGGAGAGTTGCGTTAAGAAAGCGGTTGTGATGCAATAGAAGTCTGATCAAAAGAGGAATAGAAGTCTGATTGAAAGAGGTGTTATTATCCCAAGCTTTTACATGTTGAAGCCATGCAAATCCACTGCAGCCTTTGAGGCAGTTCCAGTGAAGAATATAAAAATTAACCTGGAGAATGCTTTCGGCCTCCTGCAAAAATCAGGCTTCAAAAGTATTAATGCAAAAGTTATGCTGATAATCCAGATGGATTGCGAGATAACATTGTATCCGTCTGGCAGGTTGATTATTAAAACGCAGGACAAAGAGACAGCGGAAAAATTGGCGGAAAAGACATACCATATAACTTTGCCTGCACAAGCCCGCCTTGCGAAAACTGAGAAAAGAGTGTCTGACGAACAGCAATGTTTGTGATTCTTCTATCCCCGGCAACCAGTATCTAATGTTTATGAGTAAATAACCAACTTTTTCATATATAAAAAATTAAAACATACTATTCCATACTTGAGATACACCACGATACCATTATGTCTCGACAAAATATATCTATCTCCAATGATATCGCGCTTTGAGAGTGGCTGTCTTGGATTTGCTTTCAAAAGGTGCTGGAAAAAAACTATTTTTGCTCGGAAACGAGGCGATAGTAAGAGGTGCGTTGGAGGCCGGAATAGATATGGCTACTACGTACCCAGGCACGCCTGCATCCGAGATAGGAGACACCTTTTCCAAGATCGCAAAAGACGTGGGAATGTATTTTGAATACTCTGTCAACGAAATGGTAGCACTTGAGATGGCAAGTGCCGCGAGCGCCTGCGGCTTGAGGACGCTCACCAGCATGAAGCATGTCGGGTTGAATGTCGCATCAGATACTTTGATGACAATTGCATATACTGGTGTTGTCGGCGGAGAAGTGATAGTTGTTGCAGACGAGCCGTCGTGCCATTCCAGCCAAAATGAGCAGGACAACAGGTACTACGCCAAACTTGCGAATATACCTATGCTGGAGCCATGCAACGTAAACGAGGCAAAAGAGATGTGCAGAACAGCATTCGACATCTCGGAAAAATTAGAATTGCCGATTATTCTTAGGACAACAACAAGGGTAAACCACATGCGCGGCGTCGTAACGCTCGGCGAAGTAATAAAAGGAAAAGGCAAGAAGGAGTTTCACAAAAATCCATACAGATATGTAGTTGTACCGCATGTGGCCAGGGCATCGCACATCCTGCTTTTGGAGCGGATGAAAAAAGCGTCTGACATTTCTGAAAATTACAAATTTAACGAAGCGATTAAAGGAGAGGGAAAAATAGGAATCATTACGTCCGGAGTGTCCTACAACTATGTCAAAGAGGGTGCAGAAAAGCTTGGGATTAAACCACCTATCCTGAAATTAGGCATGACACACCCGCTCCCCGCAAAATTATGCGCTTCTTTTATTTCCAAGCTCGATTCAGTTCTCGTTGTCGAGGAGCTTGAACCGATACTGGAATCGCAGATAAAGATGCTGGCAAAAGATGTGAATCCGAAACTTCAGATATTCGGAAAAGAAACCAGTCACTTCTCGAGACTGTACGAATATACAAACGACATTGTTCTAAATGCCATGTCTAGCATATTTAAAGGCGGAAAAATGATGGCTGAAGTTAAAAGCGGAAAAACTGAGCATATGGCGGCAAGCATAGAACATACGACGGTAAACAAAGCAGATATTGAGGCTGCGAAAAAACTTGCCCCGTCAAGGCCTCCTGTGCTTTGCGCTGGCTGTCCGCACAGGTCCACATATTACGCTGTCAAGATGGCATCCAAGGATAAGGCAATCTGCACTACGGATATAGGCTGCTACACGTTAGGCTTTCAACCCCCGCTCAACATGGGGGATTATCTTCTATGCATGGGTGCGAGCATAGGCGCCGCATGCGGATTTTCCAAGGCAACGGATCAACCTATAGTCGCATTTATCGGCGACTCCACGTTTTTCCATGCAGGCATCCCCGGTTTAATCAACGCAGTACACAATAAACACAGATTTGTATTGGTAATTCTGGACAACTTAACGACTGCGATGACAGGGCACCAGACGTCTCCCGGAAACCCGATAGACGGCATGGGCAATCCCGCACCGCGCATATCGATAGAGAAAATCGTAGAAAGCTGCGACGTCAAGTTTGTGCGCACAATCGATCCAAGTTCAGTAAAGGAAGCAATATCTGTATTCAAGGATGCGTTCGCACAAAAAGAGCTGGCAGTGATAATAGCAAGAGCACCTTGCATACTTCTGAAGGAGTATAAGAAGGAAAGGATGCCGTATTATGTAGATCAAGAACTCTGCAAGAAATGCAACCACTGCCTAGATAAATTTGCATGCCCTGCGTTCTATGTCGAGGGTGAAACTATAAACATCAACCGAACGCTATGCACAGGGTGTAATGTATGCGCCCAGATATGTCCTGCTAAGGCGATCAAACCGATAAAGTGAAGATATAGAATCTGACGCTTCGGAAAGCACCAGTCAAACCACTATCGCCAGTATAACGAACGCGGATAACTGTCCTACGGCAATTATTTATACTTTCTAATCCATATTTATATGGGGTATAAAATATGAAAACTCTCATCCAAGTTCACAAAGAGGGAAAATGGTACGTAGCCATAGACTTGGTTACGAATGTGGCCGATCAAGGATTAACAGAAGACGAAGCTATTAAAAACCTCAAAAAAGGCCTCGAGGAACACTATCGATTATTGATGGAACTTGCACCAAAGAGCCGGAAAACAACATTTCTGGATATTGAGGTAGAAAAGTATGCCAAAGCTTCCAATAGTGTCAGCTAAAGATACTATAAAAGCACTTCGGAAGCATCCAACAAGAATTCAACTGGACTAGTTTCAATTGACCGAAATCATTATATCATTTGAAACCCATCTGATATACGGGTGACAATATGGGAGAGAGCGTACAAATGAATGTAAGAACAACAGGATATCTCATCAATGAACTGGATACTATAGTCAAAGCTGGAATGTTCAGGTCGAGATCTGAAGCGGTAAATGAAGCGGTACGGCTGCTTATCATGCGATACCGAATGCTAAGACTTGAAAAGAAAATGGTGAAGGTAAGAAATGGAACGGCGAAATATCCCAACGTGAGCAAAGCAGTAATGGCGGCGCACGAAGAGGAATAATAATGACTGCCACCATTGATGCGAGCGTTGTTGTAAAGTGGTTTAAGGAGAATGAGGAGTTTTCACAGGAATCGCTTGAACTCCTGCGGCGGATACGAGACTTCGAGATAAAGGGAGTAATGAACGAATGGGTGATACTTGAGGTTATCAGGGCGTTGACAAAATGCAAATACGAACGAAGCAAAATCCATGAAATACAGCATATCATAGAGTCCATGTTCGATATTGGTGCCCTAAGAAAAATCACTGTTTCGGAGGTTTTGCCTCAGGCGGCAGGCATTGCATCCGAGTTGGGATTGTATGCTGCGGACAGTGTTCATCTGGCAACAGCAATCGTTTCTCATTCCGACACGTTGTGGACAGAAGATTCACACCTCCTTTCTATGAAGGCGAAAAATTTCTGTCGAAAATTCGGGATCAAATTGAAATCTCTTGATCAAATATCTACTCCAAAATCATAGTACCGTCCAAACGTGTTTCAAGGGGGTATCTAGGCGAACGAGGCAAACTCTTTGATAACACAACTCAAAAGAGGATAAACAATGACCTGCCAGCAAATATTACTCTACGAAAAAACAGAAAAACCCAAAATATTCATCCCCTGCCCGACCGAACACCCAACAATCGCCCACCCGACCGAATCCGATTACCTTCAAGCAATGCTCTCCTCCTACCTCAACGACTTTTACCCCTCGCTCAACCGAACAATTTATAATAATATTTTCAGAAACGATATAGATTTTAAAGAAACAATAGACGCCCAGTTCAACCCCTACTCAGTGGAAAACATCCCGCCAAGAATCGAAAACGTAAACATACACAGCGACGTAAAGTACAGCTGGGAAGAGATCAAGGTCTCCGTAGACGTAGTAAGCAGTATATGGAGCATATTCAACTGGATCGTAAAGACAATCACACAGATAGTCACGCAGAAGGTCGAGATAGTAGAGCACTGCTGGGCTGAAATAAGCTGCGACGTGTACGACGTCAGCAATATAAATTACGTGCAGATAAAAGTCGTGGACAACGGGAATTCGAAGTCGTTCACGCCCTACGCGACGAGCGCCCACCTAGAAGCAAACTTAGACATCGACTACATGAAGAACTACCTGTGGAAGTACGACGTACAGATCAGCGCAAGGGACAGCGGTTACAACGAGATAACGATAAAGCAGGAGATTGGGTCGGCGTTCTACGGGTTTGTCACGGCGGTTGTCGCACTGGTTGCGGGAGCGATAAGCGCGGCGGTTGAGTTCGCGGTGAAGATGGTGAATGCGTTGTATGACTGGGTGATGAACGCTATAAAGGCGATGATCGATGTTGTATTAAAGCCGATAAAGAATGCGATAGACAACTACGCAAAGGCAGTCATGAGTGCATTTAAGGATTCATGGGATGAATATGCTTCCACTGGAAAAAATTCACAAAAGACTCTGAACCATATCCAGAGCTTAATTTGTCCAATCTTCCAATTATCGTTCGCGATGATCCTTGTTATACTTATTATTGCATCAATGTTAGACATTATTTCATGTGGAGCAGGTACAATTGTTGCGTTAGGTATAGGATTAATCGTCTCTCTAATTCTTGGCTTTTCTGATCAAACGAGTCTATTGAGTATCGGTAAACCGGTGGACACAACACTGACAACCGTAATGAGACAGACTACATTGACGATAAACGGCAACGTTCCCCCGTCAGAAAATCAAGAAATACAACTGGATTGGGTTCAGTATCTTGCCCCCATCATACTAATGGCCATAGGCTTTCTTGCCGCAAAAGGATCACTAACCGCTCTTCAATGTGTAGGGGGCGGCCTTGTCGTTTGCACATCTCTACTTACGCTTGCGTCGATTACAGAATTGAATGCTCCAACTTCTCCACTTTTCCCTCAAGAAAGTAAAAATGGTTATGTTAATGTCATTGTATGGCTTAATGTCCTTGGGGTAATTTTTGCTATTGCTGGTGCCGCTGCAACCCCTACGTCTGGTACCATTGGGTTAGCAATCTGCACAGGGCTGACAGCAGCATATCCAATATATTGGGGGGTACAATATCTAAACACACATCCTATCCCCCCAAGCCCCCCTGCACAAGGGGGTGGTTGAAATGGTGAAAACGGAAAACTCAAAACAAAAAAAACAAACGTCGATAAGTTTTTTAATTTTACTGGTCTGTTTAGTTCTTTCAATCTATATATTTGTGGCACGCATTTTAGTGGAGTTTATAAATCTAATCGCCTTGCCACACACCAACTTTGTAAATTTTCTCTCAGTATTAGTCATATTGGCCGTGATTGGTATCGCACTCCTTTTTATGCAATTTTTAAAAACACCTATGTCGATAACAATATCACAAGAAGGCATCGGTCTTAAGTATATCTTGGGGTGGAAGGTAGTGAGATGGTCTGATATAGAGTTCATTGAATTATTCATAACAGAAAAGGGCAATATTCTATCACGTACAGCGAGGGTTCCTTTAACTAGTGAGTATAAAATGAGAAAAAATAAAAGAAATTATATCAGGATACATACGAAAAAATACAAAATCAATCTACCGTATGTTTCAGGCGATCTTTTAGACGGTTTGATTGATTTTTATGAGAAACATCACAATTTGAAGAGTTTAAAATCATCACCTGAACAAACAAGCAACACCAAGTATGGAGAGTAGAAGATAGTGATGTGCCAAACAATCCTTTGCGAAAAAACAGAAAAACTAACAATCTTCATCCCCTGTCCAACCGAACACCCAACAATCGCCCATCCAACCGAATCCGACTATTTACAAACGTTGTTCAACGAAATTTTATTTGATTATTTTTCAGAATACAGAGATAGAGTAATCATAAACCCAATTTTTAACGACACAGACAAGTCGAAGACGTTCTACCCGCAGACGACGAGCGCCCACTTGGAAGCAATCCTGGACATCGACTACATGAAGGACTATCTGTGGAAGTATGACGTACAGATCAGTGCGAGGGACAGCGGTTACAACGAGATAACGATAAAGCAAGAGATAGGCTCGGCGTTCTACGGGTTCGTGAGCGCGGTCGTGAGTTTGGTCGCGGGGGCGATCAGTGCGGCGGTTGAGTTCGCGGGGAATATCATATTTTATAGTTCCACAACTCGTCGCCCACATAATGTAGATTCTTAACCGCCTTACCTGACATTCCCTTTCCCATCTTATCTCTGTCCACAAGTGCCTTTCCCACAGCTATAGGCCGCTTATTGTTTACGTCCCTAATCCACACATAATCCCCGCTCTTTATCATGGGATCCGCATCTACTATCCCCGGTGACATGATATCCGCGCCGCTAGCGACATATTTCACCGCACCCATATCCACAGTAACATAACGTGTTTCCGGTTTGTATTTCAGCAACCCTCGTACAGTGAGCAGCGGTTTATCTTCTACAAAAAAACCTACAATTTCGTTATCCATTATAATCGCTTTCTGTGCATTCGACTCAGCTATATCCATCTCACTTATATCACCGAGCACGTCCATTCCAAAAACATCCGCTAAATGCGCAGATATATCCTTGATGTTTTTACTTGGTATTCTGTGTCTATTCCTAAGTTTTGTCTCAGACATAAAAGAGAGATAACAATCAATGTATAAAAATTATAATAAATAATATAATATCTATAGAATAATCAATTAAAATCAATCTTATTTCTGAAAACATACCGTTTTGTGTGTTATCGAAATGATGCGCCAATTTTTATCTATCGTTCCGATAATAAAACAACAGGCATTTCAATCTAATCAGCAGCAGGGTTTTCCACCGGTTATCTCTTTTATAGTGGCATACGCGTTAATTACCCCCCAGCCATAATCGTTATTCGGCGTTTGTTGCGTGCCGATCTTTTTGTCCTGACCCGCATTCTTTGTGAGGTAATTTTTTACTTCGGTGGGTGTCAGGGACGGTTTTGCATGAAGTATAAGTGCTACGGTGCCGGCAGTCATAGGTGTGGCCATGCTTGTCCCGCTCGCAGATGTGTAATCGTTCAGGGAGTTTGCTTTTACGGATATCACGTTTTCTCCGGGAGCGCAGACATCTGGTTTGACATACATGTGTCCGGGGATGCCTACCGGGCCTCTCGATGAATATGTGCTCAGTATATGATTGTCCCTTACGCTGCCAACGGTTATCACTTTTTCAGCATCGCCTGGCGGGCCTATCGTCTCGTATCTTGGTCCAGCATTACCGGCCGCAACAACTACGGTAATTCCCTTGTCCATCGCAGTGTCCAAAAGCCTGCTCTCGGCACTTCTGCCGTTATTGGTTATGAAAGGTATGGCCTGTGAACCGAGGCTCATGCTTATTACGCTGATATTGTATTTATTCTTGTTATCGATTACCCACTCTACTCCCTGTATAACTCCCGTATTGGAACCCGAACCCGCTGAACTTAGAACCTTAACACCCACCAATTTAGCACCAGGCGCTACTCCCACGTATTTTTTGCTGGGAGCGCCCGTACCTGCAATTATTCCTGAACAATGGGAGCCGTGCCCGTTATCGTCGTATGGTGTGAGGCGATTGTTGATTACATCATACCAGCCAATAACTTTTGAGTCATTAGTAAGCGGGTTGTCGTCCATGTCGTCGAGACTCATATGTTTTGCATCTATGCCTGTGTCTATAACTGCGACTGTTACGCCCTTACCATTAGCTCCGAAGTCTTTTTTTGCCTTGTCCGCACCGATTGAAGGCACGGCAGTATCGAGTGTGATTGTAAATTCCGTGTTATCCTCTATCATGACCACTTCCGGCCTCTTGGTTAATTTAGAAACGTCCATGAAATTCATATGCACGATTATGGTATCGATGTATTTTGCCACATAAACAACTTCGGCGCCGTCGGAATTCAGGTTCTGAATATCCATCAGATTTGGTTTATGGTCGTAATCGACGAGAAGCGTGAGATTGTCATTTGTTGCATATCTCCCCGTGCTGATTTTATATTCTATGGCATCGTCAACCTTGTTCCTGTTCATATCCCTTGTCCAGCATTTCCACCATTGCTCTTGTGAATTTTCGTTTATTTGGCTCTCGATTTCTGTGCTTTTATCAGTCGAATGATTTGTGCTAGAAATAATGGGGGAGTTAAAGGTATAGCTGATTGGCAACGCTTGAGTAAGTACCAAAATAGAGATGACGCAAATAGCCGATAAAATCGTCGTTCGCCTCATAATATCCACATATAGTATCAACCATCACGGTAATAAATTATGCGGATTGATGGCAAACATCTCGTATTACCTCGTTATCTTCATCGCCTTCATCCGTTCATAATTTTCGGGATGCTCTGCGAAATATTTCCTAACTGGCTCTAGGATATCATTAAGGTATCTTGCTGTTGTGTTCTTTAGATCCAGCGGATGGAGTTGTTTATTTTTATACAAATTTTCCAATTCATCATAATTTTTTATCAGCATGTCGCCGCCGTATTTAGGAGGTCTTTCTATCTTCATTTCTGAAAATTCTGGAAATATAATGTATTTGCACATATCTAGTATCGGGTTGTTTTCAACTATGCCCTCCGCGCAGACAGCGTTGTTGATTTTTCTTTTAATTTCTTCTTTGCTATCGTGTATGTAAACGCAGGAATCAGGATTGCTCTTCGACATTTTTGCTTCTACCGGGTCCATCCTTCCGCCTTTGTCCAAACCCGTTAAAAGCGGCGTGTGAATCGCTATCGGTTTTTTCCAATGCAACTTTTCCGCAATGTCCCTTGCGAGCATGTGTGCTTTTCTCTGGTCCATTCCCCCGAGTGCGACGTCAACGTCGAGCTGGAATATATCAGCCACCTGCATCAATGGGTAAATTACTTTGGAGCTGTCTGTTTCGGACTCTTCTTCTTTTCTTCCCATTATCGTCATAGACCGCTTAATCCTGGACAGCGACGCTTGCTTCGAGATTTTAATCACTTTTTCCCAATATTCCCGTTTATCGACGAGATCGGTTGCATACACGAATTTCGTGCGCTTTTGGTTGATTCCGAATGCCATGAAGCAGTCTTCCATATATTTGCCGCACGTGCGTATGTTTTCTATATTGCTTCCCAATTTGTCATTAATATACGCATGCCAGTCTGCAAGCAATATCGTCATGTTAAAGCCAGCATCCGTCAACTCCCGGATCTTGTTGATGCATATCTTCCAGCCTATGTGGACAATGCCGGACGGCTCAAAACCTATGTATGCAGTCGGCTCCTTTTTTGTATTTAGAACATTTTGCAATTCTTCGAGAGTGATTATTTCCGTGTTTCTCGCGATATTTTCGAGTTTTTCCATATATGTCAAGTCCCATATAACTATGGTAATTAAAGATATTTTGGTAACTTCTCAGTAAGATATTTCTCATTTTAGAAAAATGACCTAACACTAGGAAAGAACATAGCCCTTACTCTTGCTACGAATTATGAACAGAATGGCAATTAACGTACATCCCATAATTATCGTCGAAACGCCATGTCCAAGAATACTTAGCACGGAGGCATCCATTACACTTGTACCAGATACTGAAATTGCCTGCAGATACCATGTTCGATTACACAACTCGATAATCAATGGCGTAGTACCAACTAGTATCAAGCGTATATGCCCCTGAAAGAAAAATCCCTGACTAATTAATCTACCCACAATATAAAAGAATAGGATCGTGCCCATAGAATAATAAGACAAAAATGCTGAAGATAGCACATATATAATTTCCGTGGTAAATGCCGTCAAAATCTGCTGTTCGATAATTTGATGAATTGCCAGTATGCATACTAATAAATGAAAAATCCAAGCAATGTTTTTCTCGCCCCCTAGTTTTTCCCTTGAAATCTCAAGTGCAAGTTGAACGACAAATATAACCAGCACCATGAGACCAACACAAACAGTGGCGTATAGCAACACCATGACGTTTGTTGCATTGGCGTACGGAAAGACCGGCAGCCAACTGCCCTGTGATTTATAGCATATGGAAAATAAAAGATAATATAGTATAGATAACGCGCCTAATGATACGAGCCCACCAGCAAGAGCATAATCGCACCAATTTGGCAGTTTCTTTCTTAGGAAGTCTACTGTTTCTTGTTTCATCGAGGATACACCATACCGTTCTTTCTTGTTTATATTTTATCAGTGTGTAATAATCATTTGTTCACATTTATTCTATCTTTCAAATAAGATAACGTCGCCAACATATTATATATCTTTCTAGGATATGTATGACAGATGAAACTTATCCTAGATGCATCTGCCTTTTTATCGGGCATGGACTTTCCCGCCAATCTTGAGCTTTACACCACCCCTTCGATACTGGAAGAGTTAAAATTCAGAAGAATGCAGACGAAGATAGGAAATTTGATAGATGTTGGCGCTTTGACCGTTGTTTCTCCGAAAAAAGAGTCTGCAGAAACTATTACAAAACAAGCATCTAAAACAGGCGATATACATAGGTTGTCTGGACCGGACATTGACATACTCGCCCTCGCTCTAGAATTAGATGGAGAAATAATCACCGATGATTATTCTATTCAAAATGTCGCCGTAGAATTAAATATCAAATATTCCCCAATGGCTCAGAACGGCATTACAAAAAAAATCGACTGGGTATGTAAGTGCAAAGGCTGTAAAAGAATTTGGAAAGAAATGTATGAAAATTGCCCAGTATGCGGCTCTGAAATCAAAACTGCGAGAAAATCGTAAAAATCTTTATTTTTATAAATCATGTTCTGAATAACTGCTTTAGGACAGATTTTTGCTCTCGTTTGCATCGCGGCAATTTGTTGTTGTGCATTCTGTGATATTCGATGCATTCTTGGCATTTTCCACGCCGTTCACACAGTGTCTTTGGACAAGTGCAAAAGTCCTTTCCGTTTTCCAGCATTCTAATGCCAAGTTGTTCGAGTTTAATACCAAATTGTGCAATCACACTACAAGTGTTAGTTTTGTCTCTGGATATCCCTTCGATGCATCTATCTCGATGTTGTATATGTTTGTCCTGGGTTTCTTTCCATATATGACGTATGCTCCATCGATTTCCGCCACTCTGAAATGCGTATCCGCCATGTTTTTAACTTGTTGCGCAACTGTGAGGCCTGGTTTAAGTACGCCGATTCCGAGGTTCCCCTCGTCCCTTATCTTTTTGATTGCCTCGCTGATCTCTTTTATTGCAACAGTTGCATTACCGCCTATGCTGTATTCGAGTGTATCAAAACTAGTAAAGTCGAGTATAGGTTGTTTAGTATCTTTTCCAAGAAGTGAAAAAACGCTATCCCAGAGTGCCATTCTGTCCTTTACAGAATCGCCCGAATATATAATGTACGGCTGGCTGATATCAATCGGCGCGTGCCCTTTCCCCTCTCCTGAAAAAATTGTGTCTATGCTCTTTTTTATCTTCTCGGTTTTATCCTCTGCCTCAAACTTACTGCTGATGATTCTTGCATAATTGTTAAATGATGCTTCCTCTATGTATGGCAATAGGCTCTTCTTCACATATTCTGGACTGTTTCCCTGAATAGGTACGATCATCGCGCCTCTCTGTTGTGCCACAAAATTGAGAATTGTCGGGCGAATCATGGTCATGAACGCCCAATTAGAAACGTTCTCGTCTATTTCAAAAACATTGTAACTGCCGCGGGCATAGCCGCCGTTTAGAATTGTGTCGAAATCTATACTACCCGTGGAGAAATGGTCTGGACGGTCTTGAGTTATCTGCCATCTCTGCGGCGATTTTGTATGCCTTTCTTCGAATGGTTCGAAATAATGAAAAACGCCATTGTGAAGCGTGAAAAGATATTTGTGTTGTTTGATTTCCATCTTTCTTAGTTTCTCTATTGTAATCTCACGGATTGTTCTTCCGTCCAACTCTTTCCTGTGGAGCGTTACTATGCCGTCTGCCAGATAATCAAGTTTAGTTACCTTTTCATCTTCCAGTGTTAATATCAAGTTCGCTCCTCTTTCTTTAATAGAATCCACCAGCAATACCTCAAGTTTGTTTCGTATCCATTCCTCATTGCCTCTGAGGTTTTTCGGCAACGATAAACGTTCAATTATAGCATTCCAGCTGTCTATAATCACGGTGGTTGGAACCGTGGACGTTTCGATCATCTTGTATATAACGTTCAGGGTTTCTGGAAGTGCAAATTCTTCAATAGTTTCAGCGAAAGGAATTCGTATAGATTTTGGTCGTGTAGCATCCAATATATTGTTTCTATAAACTATGTTAGATACCCACGGATATTGAGAGTACAGTTCATCGGGTGTTATTCTCGTAGAAACGTAGATATTGTTACTGCCCCATTCCTTTAATGTGCTTAATACGAGGGTTGTTTTGCCTGCACCGGAACTGCCCTTAACGACCAATACATGTTTTCCCATGTTTAAAAAATTGAGAAGCTCCCTGAGAATGTGCCTAGGCAAAAATTGTCCCATACTACTCGCCTTGTCAATAACCGTATTGTCGGGTGTTTTGTCCTGCCACATCAACAGTCATTATAATATTTATCATATATCTAATTTTTGTAATGCAATAACCCACCCAGTTGTACGACTTTATTTATAACGCGCTGTTACGGATTATCATGAAACTCTTGAAAAAAATCGAGCAGCGGACAAGGGAAGGCCTGAGTAAAACAACCGAGGCGATAGATAGCATTAAATCTACGTATGAGTATCAGCATTTTTGGTGAAATAATGACATTCCTTGGCAAGGATATAATTTCTATAAAGGATTTTTCTAGGGATGACATAGAAGAGGTGCTTAAAGTCTCAGAAACGATGGTGCCTTACGCTAAAGGTCATGAGAAGTGCAAGTTGATGGATGGAAAAGTATTGTCCACTCTCTTTTTTGAGCCTAGCACCCGCACAAAATTATCGTTCGAAAGCGCAATGTCAAGGCTGGGAGGCAGCTGTATCGGGTTCTCTGAAGTTTCCGGTACATCTTTGGCCAAAGGAGAAACACTGGCGGACACCATAAAAATGGCGGAGTGTTACTCGGATGTTATAGTCATCCGTCATCCGCAAGAAGGTGCCGCACGCCTTGCTGCCGAGTTCTCCCTGAAACCAGTTATAAATGCAGGCGATGGTGCGGGCCAGCATCCGACGCAAACGCTTCTTGACTTATTTACTATAAAAGACGAAAAGAAAAAGATAGACGGAAACAGCATAACATTGGTCGGTGATTTAAAATACGGAAGAACAGTACATTCACTTTCTTACGCACTCTCGCTGTTCGATGTCGAGCTGAATTTTGTCGCGCCTCCGACATTACAAATGCCGAATGAAGTTGTTTCCTATCTAAAGGAAAAGGGGAAAAAGGTAACCCAGACAAGCTCGCTGGAGGATGTCATTCCGTCTGCAGATGTACTTTATGTAACCAGAATCCAAAAAGAGCGATTTCCCGACGTCGAAGATTACCTTAAAGTCGCGAACATCTACAGAGTAGACGAAGAGCTGCTGTCTAAGGGAAAGAAGAGCATGATAGTAATGCACCCCCTTCCGAGAGTCAATGAGATTTCTCCGGGCGTTGACAAAACACCACATGCATTGTATTTCAAGCAGGCATTTAATGGCGTCGCTGTAAGAATGGCTTTGCTTACCATGGTATTGCTGGAGAGGTGGTAAAATGAAGGAATTGAAGGTTCAACCCATAAAAAACGGAACAGTGATAGACCATATCACAAGTGGCATGGCATTGAAGGTTCTCAAGATACTGGACATCCCCAAAAGAGACTCTAACGCCGTGATAAGCATTCTGATGAATGCCCCAAGCAAAAGCACCAGTGTTAAGGATATAGTCAAAATAGAAGGAAGAGAACTTAAACCTAAAGAGGTAGACAAAATCGCGTTAATCTCGCCCACTGCTACCATAAATATCATCAGAGAATATGACGTAATAGAAAAAAGAAAGGTCACGCTTCCGAACGTGGTGAAGGACATCTTGAAGTGCGAGAATCCAAATTGTATATCCAATAAGAGCGGGGAACCAATCGAGAAAAAGTTTAACGTGATTTCAAGGGAGCCAGTTATGCTAAAATGCTGGTATTGTGAAAGAGAGCAGTCCGATGTTGTTTCGAATATACTAGATTAAACTGGAAGAACCTGCTTTGCCTTACCCGACCTAAATCCTTTTATTGTGTGAACCGTATTCAATATATCTAGGTAATCGGCATGGAAGATCCACTAGAGAGTTTTAAAAACGAGTGCACTGACTTGCTTGTAGATGCATTAAAAGATGCTAAATTTAGTGTCAAAAAAGTTGGAGACAAACATTACATTTTCCATGACGCTTCAAAAATTCCAATTCTTTTAGACACTCCGCCAGAAGGTATGGGAGATTTTACTTTTGCTGCTTTTCCGCTCGGGAAGATTGCCAAAAAACAACCAGTAGAAGTAGCAAAAGAAATAGTTTTAAAAATGAAAAAGAGCAAGAATGCAGAGTGCAAAAACATAGGGCCATACGTCAATTTCTACGTGAATGCCGACAGGTTAAAAGAACAGGTGTTTGACGCAGTTTTAAAGTATAAAGAAAAATATGGTTGCCAGAAACCAAAAAATAAAAAAATAATCGTGGAACACACGAGTGCGAACCCGAACGGGCCTTTCCATGTAGGAAGAGCGAGAAATCCTATCATAGGAGACACCCTGGTCAGAGTGTTGAGGATAAGCGGATATAATGTAACTTCTCAATACTATGTAAACGATATGGGAAAACAGGCAGTAATTCTTGCGTGGGGCGCTTCTAACCTAACTAATGACGACATGAGAAGTTTTGAACGAGAGAAGTTAAAAGAGGAGATTAAGCATTATGAAAAAGCCGATCATAAAATGGTCAAATATTATCAACTGGCAAACAAACTTCTCGAAGAGAAGACCGGGGTCGCCAGTGAAATAGACGAAATGCTCCTGAAATACGAACACGGCGATAAAGAAATAGAGAAAAAGGTGCAAAAGATATGCAAAGATGTCCTCGGCGGAATGGTAGAAAGCCTTAAGAAAATAAATGTGGAGATAGATGAATTTGTCTATGAATCAAAGTTCGTATTTGATGGGAGTGTAAATGACATTATTGAAAAACTAAAGGAATCGAAATACTGCAAAAACGATAATGGAGCGCATTATCTAGAAACATCCAGCACTGAGAAGTTCTATTTCACCAGAAAAGACGGCACCTCGCTTTATACGACGAGAGATCTGGCCTACCACGTATTCAAGATGCACAATTCTGACTTGCTCGTAAACGTATTGGGCGAAGACCACAAACCCGAATCGGAGAACGTTAAATTTGCATTAAAACTCCTTGGAGAAAATCCTCATTTTGCTGCCAGTAACAAAGATATCATGGGGAAACTCAAGGATATCGATAACGTCATACGAAGCATATTTTATTCATTCGTCTCGCTGGCAGACGGCAAAATGTCTACCCGTTTAGGCACCGTGGTTTTCTTAGACGAACTTATAGATGAAGCAATCGAAAGAGCAAAAGAAGAAGTAAAGAAGCGGAGAAGCGAGTTCTCCGTTAAAGAAATTGAGAATATCGCCAATATCGTCGGCATCGGTGCAATCCGATATAATATACTCCGCATCCAGCCCGAAAAACCAATGGTGTTCAGGTGGGAAGAATCCCTGAACTTTGAAGGCAACAGCGCTCCATTCATACAATATGCGCATGCAAGGACTTGTAGTATTTTAGATAAGGCGACGGAAGAAATGAACGCAAATACCAAGGGAAAAACAAATGTAAAGTCCAAAGAAGAAACAAGGGCAAAGTCCAAAAAGGGAAACCCGTACGAATTTAAGAAATCGGATGTTAAATTGCTGAACGATAAGAATGAGATCGCATTAATCAAAGCCATCGCGAAATTTCCGTCAGTAATCCAACAGTGTGCTGATTCCATGAGAACGAACGTACTGGCCGAGTACGCACATGAGGTGGCATCGTTGTTTAACCAGTTTTACAGGGATGTACCTGTTCTAAAAGGCGGAGAGGCAAGAGATGTAAGGCTTGCATTGGTGGATGCGACGAGGCAAGTGTTGAAAAATACGCTTTATCTGATGGGTATTGATGCGCCGAATGAGATGTAGCCGTTCATACGCATTATCTGATGGGATATAAGCGTCGAATGAGATGTAGTCGCTTGATCTGGCACATAGACGCACCAGTGTAAACTTGAAACTTCAGATTTTTTATTAATTTACAGATTTTATAAAATTTTAAGTGCAATATCGATTATATATTTGCATATCATGGCTGTTGATCTTAAGCCTTCATAAAATTATTAATAGAATTATTATTTTTAATATGAAAGAATACGATATTTATATAAGGTTGTTAAAGATTATAGAAAGACGTTGGAAGCAGCATAGCCCCGTGGTGTAGTGGCCAATCATTCCGGCCTTTGGAGCCGGGGACAGCAGTTCGAATCTGCTCGGGGCTACCAATTCTTCGATCCTTTTTGCTTAAACACACAAAAAATAGTAATGTTACTCATAAAATAGAAAAAAACGAAAAATAATATTATATTTTTTGTGTAAAGACGGCACTGGTAATACTTTCACTCACCTTATGGCTACGTTTATAAGGGAACAAACAAATATGATATCCAATAATATACGAATGCGTAAGGAAGATGCAGGCATGAAACAATCAACCAAACTCGTAGTCTTCGAGGACAAGAAGATAAGGCGCGCATGGCACAACGGCGAGTGGTACTTCTCCGTGGTTGATATCGTGGAAGCATTGACCGACAGCACGATTCCCCGAAGATACTGGTCAGACCTAAAGGCCAAGCTGGCAGATGAGGGATTTGAGTTGTACGATAAAATCGTACAACTGAAATTGCTTTCGTCGGACGGCAAACAGTACGAAACAGACTGCGCCAACACCGAAACAATGCTGAGGCTTATTCAGTCCGTCCCGTCGCGAAAAGCCGAGCCGTTCAAGCGGTGGCTAGCCCGGGTGGGATATGAAAGGATACAGGAGATCGAGAACCCGGAATTAGGCCAGGACAGGATAAAAGAGTATTACGAACTTAAAGGCTATCCAAAAGACTGGATTGACAAGCGCCTGAGAGGCATCGCGATAAGGCAGGAACTTACAGACGAATGGAAGGATAGGGACATCCAGCTGGAGCGGGAGTTCGCGATCCTTACAAACGAGATAACCAGGGCGACATTCGGCAAAACAGTGCAGGAATACAAGGAATTTAAAAACGTCCCGCGAAAAAACCAGAATTTAAGGGACCACATGACTGATTGGGAGCTTATCCTTACGATGGTTGGGGAGAAGGCGACCACTGACATAACAGAAGCGCGCGACTCGCGTGGAATGGACGAATGCAAGGATTCTGCCAGAAGGGGAGGAACTATTGCAAAAATAACGCGGAATAAGGTAGAGAAAGAAACCGGAAAATCGGTCATTTCAAAAAACAATTATTTGCGCCTCACAGAACAGAAAAAGAAGCGGTTAAAGTGAAGTTTAAGAGAGATTTAACAGTCCATTGTTTAGAAAGGGTGTTTAACAAAGAATGAAGATTTTGTGTTAAGTTGATAGCCACGCTATACGAATCGAAACCTCTATAAATCTATGTTAACCACACTTAACCCAAAATTAAATCTAGGTTATGTTGACATGACATAAATTAAAGACGTATTGCTGGAACAAATTTACAATACTCGTAACATACATCCCGCATTCATAATCACTTCGTGTAATACTCGTAACCCACATCCAGCGTCCAGTCGTTCCCCTTATCGTCTGACGCCTTTATCTTTGTCCCCTTGTAATAAACGTCCCCGCAATCGCCAGCCTTTATCGTTATCTTGTATTCGCCGCTTCCCTCTGTTGACGGGTCTTTTTGCGGAGAGTAAGAAACCGCGATTGCGATCTTTCCCTCGCCCCCTATCGAATTCTTTTGCGGGCCTGCACTATATGATGTCTTGTTAGGCAGTTCGACGTTTAACGCGAACTGGTCAGGCTCGTTCTGCATGAACGTTCCCGCGCTCTCGTCTGTCCATCTTAGCGTGAATGTTACTGTTATGATATTTGTATCGCCGATTTTTACTGTTTTTGTGACATCACTGTTCTCGTTTAGATATTCTGATATTTTATCCATGCTCTTCTGCTGTTTTTGGTATCCGGACCAGTCTGTTACTTTTTGTCCGTCTGCACCTCGATAGTATTTGTCTGTTCCCGCTCCCGCGCTCACAGACAGTATGACGATCATCACAACAATCGGCACTATGAAGCTCAACTTTGATATTTTCTGCGATGCTATGTGCACAAATAGCAGGATGCTTCCGCCCGCCTCCTTTGCATTTGCACCTTTTGCCTCTCTGGTCTTTGACCAATTTGCTTCCTTTATCTTTGCTCCTTTTGTCAATATTGCCTTCGCACCTTTTGCAGTGCCTCCGGACGCGGCTGCCCCGGGCTTCACGCCGAGATAATTTCTGTACAAAAGAAGCCCGCTCAATGTGAGAAGCCCGATTGAGATTATGACTGCCCAGAAAAGTTTCGGCATCTGCATGTTCTCGGCAAATCCGCTGTACAAAAATCCGCCTGCAAGGGAGCCGAATATCTGTCCCAACCCTATGGGCAGGAATGAATATCCCATGTAAATTCCGACCTTGTCTTTTGGCGCAAGCTTTGAGACATAGCTTATGTAGTTTGGGTGCGCTACGAACTCGCCTATCGAGTATATTATTATCCCGAGCATGAACAACATGGGGTTGATGAACAGGCCTATTATCGAAAATCCGAGCACGTATATGGATATGCCTGTTAACATCACGTTCAGGGAGTGCTTTCCTTCAGACAATTTGCCCAGGAACGGCCCGAGTGCAATTATCGTGCCCGGGTTCACGGCCGCAAGTATCGGCACCTCGAACCAGTCAGGCATCACTTTGAAATCCTTCATGTATATCGGAAGGAACGAGTGGTTCATGGAATACATGAACCAAAATCCCGAATATATCAGAAGAAGAAGCGTGAAATTCTTGTCTTTCAAAACCACAAACATTCCGCTCAATGCTTGAGTGACGCTTTTGTCTTTGACTCTCTCCCTGGGGCTTTTATAGAATATTATCGCAATCATGATGTTTGCACATATCATCGCGGCCGAGACATAGAACGCAAGGTTGTAGGCCGCCTTCGGTATGGTGATTCCTATCAAAAGTGGCACTATGCACGCACCCAGGTTTATCATCCAATAATATATGGAGTAGCCGAAGTTGCGTTTTTCCTCTGTCGTCACATGAGCTATCGTCGCCGAGATTACGGGTTTGTATGTTCCTGCGCCAAAACCCAGCGAGACAATTGCAAGAAGTATGGGCGCGATAGCCGGAATGATCGCAGTTATCGAGGATGAGGCAATGCTCTTATCAAGCGGCTTGATGTTGGCCATCAGAAGATAACTGGAAAGAAGAAGCGCGAACGCCACTATTATCGCGCTCTTGTAGCCATATTTTTCCGCAAGCGTCGCGGCGATTATCGGCACGAAATACAAAAACGGCATAAGAATTGCCATCAGTATTCCGACCACTGTCGAAGGGACGTTTAGGTTGTACACTAAGTGGTATGAGAACACAGCCATCATGCCGTAGTACGCGCCCCTCTCGACTAATTCCAGTGTGTTAGCTACCCAAAACATCTTGGGAAACCCGCTGAAAATGGCGTTGATTTTTGAATTGACGTTCTGCATTTGTTCACCGATGTCTCAACATGGTACTCGGTCGCGTATTGGGTGTAGTCGCAAATTGGGTGTTTTAGATGCCGGATTTATGCTCCGAGTTAGAAAATTTGTCGGTCGTGTAAGCATTTTGATTTATCGACGTTCGTTTCCTGTCTATCTTATCCCTCGCCTAATATATCGGCGTACCGTTATTGTTTATCAGTTCCTTGTACATGACGATAAGCTTCATAGTAATCTTTCCGGGCTTGCCGTCGCCTATCTTTTGTCCGTCCAGCTCTACGACGGGCCCTATCTCGGCTGCAGTGCCAGTCACGAACACCTCGTCGGCGTTGTAGAGGTCGAACAACGTACACTGTGTGATTCTTGTATCGATGCCTATCTCCTTGGCAAGTTCCAGTGCGGTCATCCTCGTTATTCCTTTCAGGTTCGTAGCCGTAGGCGGCGTACCGACCAGTCCGTTTTTAACATAGAATATGTTGTCTCCGGAAGCCTCGGAAACATATCCATGTATGTCAAGCATAAGCGCCTCATCCGCGCCATGATAATGTGCGAACATGCGTGCAAGGACATTGTTCAGATAGTTCAGTGACTTAACGTTCGGGCTCAGGCATTGTGGCGGCATGCGTGCTACGGGAGCGGTTATCAGTCTCAAGCCTTTCTGCGACTTTTCAGCGAACGTAGCTGCGAGCGGTTTTGCAATTACTATCAGGCCCGACTTCTTGCATGACACGGGCGAGAGGTTAAGGTCTCCTTCTCCCCTGGTGAATATCGGGCGGATATATATGTCCTTGAGCTTGCTCTTCCTGCACGTCTCGATTATTATCTTTTCCAGTTCGCCGGGCTGAACCGGCGGATTGAGGTTGATTGCCTTCGCGGACTCGTACATGCGTTCGATGTGCTCTTTCAGTTTGAATATTCTTCCGTTGTACGCTCGAATCCCTTCAAAAACTCCGTCGCCGTACAGGAAGCCGTGGTCGAAGACACTGATGTGCTTCGCATCCTCTGGCAAATATTCGCCGTTGACATAGACCAAGAATTTTTCCGCCATCGAATCCCCGTACAGGAATAGCGATGTTGTAGATTAATATTGTGCGTTTCGAGTCTTGTATTCTGCTCGAAAAATAATAATCTTATCTAAATAATCATTCAACTTTAACCGGTAATATTATGAACGGAATACCATCCCTGTACAATTTTCTCTGCAGTGAAAATACGGAATAATTGTGAAGGATTCTCGTGAAAATCGTATCCTTTGGGAAAACTATCTGGCCGCCGAAGAACACCGCATTCGGGAATCTCTCTAGAATGCTCGGTGCTGTTTTGTAGACTTCCTCGACAACATCCGTGCCCGCCATTGCAATGCTTTCTGCGTAATAACCGTGTTCTCTCACGAAGTTTACATACCGATTTACATCGCTCTTTACCTTTGCCGTAAGGTTTTCCATTTCTTCCACACCCTTAAACACCCCTGCGTCAACTATGCCGACCTCGATAAAAACGAAATTCTTGAAAGAGTCCCCGAATAATTTGAAGATGCTGGAGACTGCGTTTAGCCCTAATCCGTTGAAGCCGCTGACCATCACCACCGCTGTTTTAGTGTTCTGGTCGAATTTTATTTCGGATGTTTTGCCGTGGCGTGTATGCGGAATAATATCGCAGTCGCAAGACTCTGCGGTAGGAACAATCGCATCCAATTTTTTAATGAGTTTACCCGTGAGATTGTAATGTCCCCTGACAAAAAACACAACCCCCAGCAATGCGGCGGCAATCATGATTGTGACCCATCCTCCTTCGTTGAACTTTAGGGTGACTACAGATACCAATATAAATCCCGAGAGTGCCAGTCCAATGCCGTTTACAAGCATTTTGTGTACCCAACCTTTCATCTTTGAGCGATTTAACCACCAATGTCGCACCATTCCCGATTGAGAAAGCACGAATGTTATGAAAACTGTTATGCTATACAAAACAACCAGTTGCTGAACCGAGCCGTGAGTGTACATCATCATTAACAGGGCAGCCCCACCCATTATTAAAATTCCGTTCTGACTCACTAGGCGGTCGCTTAAGTTTGCAAATCTTGTTGGCAACCAACGGTCTAGAGACATGTACGCGAGAACTCTTGGCCCATCTATGAAACCTGTCTGTGCGGCTACGAAAAGCAGGACTGCTTCCGAGAACAATATTGCAACTAAGAAATAATAGCCCGTACTGCCTGGCCAATTACCGGTAATATTTTCAAAAAGAACAGCGTTGAGCGTCTTACCCGGTTGGGACGTCACGTTAAAAAGCAGATAGGCGACCATTAGGCCGATGACCATGAAGGATAGGGATATCGCCATATATCGCATAGTCTTCTGGGCAGTTTTCACCTTCGGTTCTCGAAGTACGGGCATACTGTTGCTGACCGCCTCGATACCAGTATATGTTCCTGCACCCATGCTGTAGGAATGCATGATCAATGCCAGAACTCCTATAAAACCGACCTGCATTCCGGCACTGCGAACATCAGAAGCAGTATCTTGGGCTATCGTTGGAAGGTTTGGTCCATGAATAACCAGTCCGTATATTATAATAAACACGTGCGTTACTAGAAACAGCACGAAGATAGGCACCAGAGGAAGGACCGCCTCCTTCGTTCCCCGCAGGTTCATGAGGACAAGTACAGCGAGAATACCGATTGCGAAAAGGAGTTTATATACTTGCCACCCTGCAGGGAAAAAGCTGAATAACGCGTCCGTGCCGCAGGCGATAGACAAAGTTATCGTCAGTACGTAGTCCACTAAGAGGGCACAACCGGATACAGCTCCAAGTGTGGGCGACAACAACTTACTTGCTACGACATAACCGCCGCCGCCGGAAGGGAACGCCTCTACTATCTGGGAATAGCTTTTTGTTATCACAAAAATCGTTATCATCGTGCCTATCGCTACGAATATGGCAAGGTACTTGTGGCCGCCAAGAGTAAGGAATGCCTCAGACGGACCGTAAGACGAAGAAGACAGCGCATCCGCCCCCAAACCAACCCATGCAAAAAGTGCTATCAGTGAAAGATTTCTAAAAAGGGAAGGGTCGAGCGGATTGCGGGCTGTTCCTATCATGAAATTTTTTAGTCGCTTGCCAATGGGAGGTTTACATGGTGCTTGCATAATTCATCTCGATAAAGTAGTGTTCGTGCATATTTGAAATGCTTCGATTTCGATGTCATCACGCAAATTCTATTTTTATGCCAATACTTGTCCTCTTATTAAGTTTTCTTTTATAAATACCAGTGCATATAATTTAGCATTTCTCGATAAATGCTGTTAAATTTCGCCAGAAACAGATGCACCAGAATAAAAACATCAGATTCATGGGATATGCTACCAGGTGCGCTCCAGACAGTTGTTTTTCGTGTGGTTCATCATTATACGCCAGACGCCGCGGTCATGAACTGTATCTGCTTTATCCCCTTGGTCTTTCGTATGTGCTGGATAACGCCCTTTATCCTGCTGCTCGTGCCCTCTGCTACCAGAACTTCAAGGCAGTTTACATTGTCCAGGTGAAGGTGAAGGACTGCGTGTATCTCATGGTACACGTGCTCGATATCGGAAAGATCCCGCTTTGATATAAGCTTCTCATCATACAAAACAAGGATTATTGCGGAATTCTCACCTTCGCTCGACGCCCATTCGCTTTTATCCACAAACAATCGAAGCGCGTCCCGAAACGCCTCGGAACGTCCCCCGTAGCCCATCTTTTCTGCGGCCTCGTCAAACTTATTTATGAGCTGTTCGCTGACAGACATGCTTACTATCGGCATGTTATTAAGAAAGGTCGTCAAAGTATTTATTTTTTATTAAAAATATACCAAACGTTTAATAATAAGCAATCACATGATAATCGCATATGGTGTTGTCAGCGTTGGATATGGTGCTTATCCGGGCTGTGATTGCGGTTGTAGTGGCATCCCTTGGCGGTGCAGTTATATTCTTTGTAAAAGACATAAGCCATAAGCACCTGTGTGCCCTCATATCACTTGCAGCTGGGGCGCTGCTTTCTGTGGTCGTACTGGACATAATCCCCGAAACAATAGACCTGATTGGTTTATTAGAAACTGCAGGTGCAGTTCTGTTGGGCTATGCAACTTTTTATCTGATAGGCAAGTACGTTTACCACATATGCCCGGCCTGCGCCGCGACGCATAAAGAATCAATGTTTCGCGTTACGATGCTTATGGTAGTGGCCATGTCCATCCACAGTTTTATGGACGGCATTGCCATAGCCGTCGGGCATGAAACCGGCACATCTGTAGGTTACATAATCTTCTTTGTAGTGGCATACCACAAATTCCCTGAGGGCCTGGCACTAGCATCCGTTGCCGTGAGCTCTGGTTACAGCCGTGCGAAGGCGATCGGGATTACAGTAGCGCTTGAAGGGGCCACTACCCTTTCCGGCGGAATCATAGGTGCTGTTGCGCTTGCGGGAAGCGCCCCCATATGGTTCGGTTTCGTGCTCGGCCACGTGGGCGGGGGATTCCTCTACCTGGTATTCCATGCGCTCCTCGGCGAGATGGTCAAACATGAAAAGAAATCGACAGTATTCTACGCGTCGCTGGGCTTCGTAAGCTTGGCGGTAATAGGTTTCATCGTTACCGCTGCCATTGGCACATAACGCGCTACGTGGCCTAATGAATGGCAGTTCCCTCAACATCTTCCGCCTAGTGATTATATACGTTCTTTTAAAAACTCTTATTGGCGGCGTTTGACTGCACGTATTTGTTTTGAAAAGTCCATTTTTTTCTCGGCGCTTCTTCCGGTGAATACGCGATAGTCTATGTCCGAAAACATATTATTCTTGTCTTCGTAATCTTCGATTTTTATCTGTTTTCCAAGTACAATAGCATCGCAAATCTCATCAAAGTTGGTGTAGTGGTCGATCACACGCTGGCTTGCATACTCATATGCTTGCCTGGTTGACGTCATAAACGGCCAGTCGCTGCTTTCAAGTGAAAGAAGTTCTCTCGCTGCCTGGTTGAGAAGTCGTTTTTTGCTCGGGCTTGGTTGAATGTAGTTTTCTGCCAAAGTCTCCATCTGTTGCTCTGCGATGTAAATGTAGTTCCATATCCATTTTGTATCGTCGTTCAACCACATCTGGTGGAGGCTGCCGTTTCCCCATGAGCTTTCACTAATTTTTATAACCTTATTCGGGGGGTATCTGTCCAGATATTCGCTGCACGTAGTTGATTCTATATTTGCCGAGTATAGCTTTTTTATTACCGCCTTCAGCCATCTTATTCCTTCAAACCACCAGTGCCCGAATAATTCTGTGTCGTAAGGGGCAACAACAATCGGTTGTGTCGCCTTATCCTTGTTCTTTTTTAACAAGTCGTATACCATACTGACAAAATGGCTTGCATTTTCCTCTACTCTCCCATCTGTCATATTCGGGACATAAATCTGTTTGGTTCCAAGATCCTTGTTTTTATCGGTAACGCGCCAATACTGCAATCCGGAAATCGAATCCTTTTTATGAAACTCCCGATACCAACTATCACCGGGATAACCCCACTCGCCGCTCCAGACCTGCAAACCTGTCCTTTCGTTTCTTCCGAATATGGCTACGTGCTTCCCCTTGCTAGCGTCTAGCAGATACGGACAGTATGTAGTTTTTGTGTTTGCATCGTGAGAATCTGCACCTATAGATGTTCTGATGGGTATGGTTTTCAACGGAAATTTTATATTGTATACGCCTTTGCCTTTGCCGCCTTCGATTGTGTGGTTGTCGACGAAAAAGTAATCTATATTTTCTTCCGCCAGATATGTCTCCACCCCTTCCCGATACATGGTTTCATTGTTTACCGGCGAACGCCACATTCCACGGGGACGGTATGCCATTTCGGGCAGCCATATCCCTCTTGGTTTTTTTCCAAATTTCCTGGAATAAGAGTCCACTCCAATCTTTATTTGTGCCCGTATCGCGGAATCCCTTCCGAGAAGTGGCAGGTATCCGTGTGTTGCACAGGACGTTATTATTTCTATATGCCTATCGTCTTGTAATTTCCTAAACGCCCCCACTAAATCAGTGTTATACTTGTCTCTAAACGAGTGAAATGTGTCGAGATAGAAATTTTTATAAAACGTAGCCAGTTCCAAAAATTCCGGCTTGCTTTGAAAACGCTCTATGTCCTTTGTGCATAGATCTATCTTCTGTAAGATATACCTCCAAAACATCCTCTTCATGTACGAATCGTTTAATTGCTCGGTAAGAACTGGCGTAAGCCCGATAGTGAGTTTTGACGAGTATCCTTCCTTGGCAAGTTCATTAATCGCATCAAGAAGCGGAATATATGTTTCGCATATCGCCTCGAACAGCCATTCCTCGCCGAATGGCCATGCACCATGCTTCCTGCAATATGGAATATGACTGTGAAGTACGAATGTGAAGGCACCAACCATTTATAAATCTCCCATGTTCTCGATATATTTAAGAGCTGCAACAATATTTTTCTTTTCAGCAACTTTTTTCCCTTTTGCGGTATATATCTCTATTGCATCGGGCATAAGCCTCAAACCGATGTAAAAATCCCCTTCTTTGAGTTGCCGCAAAAAGTCTTTGATTTCCTGATTACCAGCGTATCCGGTAAAGAATGTGTTTGTAGTGGAAACTGTTATCCCGTACCTCTCGAAAAGTTGGGGAATTGCCATAGTCATTGGTGAGTTTTGGCAATCAACAATAACGTTAATGGGTTTTTTAAACGATACTTCCGAAACAATATCGTTTATGTAGTCATCGATGGCGTTTGGATAATACATATGCGTTCCAAGGTTGGTAACTGCTACCTTTGAACATCTGTTGTTTTTTATTACCTTTTTTATCTCCTTTTCAAAATCTTCATCCACTACGTCCCCATCTTTATTGAACAGGTCTATCGAGAATTTATTGTTGTCATAAGAGATGTAGAAACCGCCGTTGGCCATTAATTTCTTCACTTCGTGTTTTACAATTTCCTTTGGCATGAGTCTGAGGTCCAGTACCGTCGTACCAGTCCACGCAATCCCCAATCCCATTGCCCTCTTCGCCAGCCTTGTCACAGGTTTCCCATCCCTGCCTGCGACAATCATTGTTTCCGATCCAGATAACGTTCCAAATGCCAAACCGATGTCGATGAACGTTTTTGGGTCGTATTCTTCGAATTCGTATGTCATTTTCATTTTACCCCTTCATTTTTTAATCCGATGTCATCTGCGTTCCGGAGCCGATCCTGGAACCGCACCATAGTTTGGTGTTTTGCTCGAGTTTTACGTTTTTACCTATTATACAATTGTCCCCCAATACAGAACCAGCACCGATAACTACGTTAGAATCTATTAGCGCATTTTCACCGATTATTGCATTTACCATTTTTGTATTGTCCCCGAGTTTCGTGCTCGACCATATTACTGAACTGTCTATTTCAACGTTTCTGCCTATCTCGATATTATCTCCGATAATTGCGAAGCCTTTGACGTTTATGCTGCTTGGAATTTTGCAACTATCCCCGGTAATCAATACACCCTCGCCCTCCTTCGTGACAGACATTATCTTATTCTGCATCATCAGGTAATCCCTCACGGCACCAAGATAGGTGCTCGGTCTGCCTATGTCGTTCCAATATTCGGAGAAGTGAAACCCGTACACCGGTAATTCCTCTTTGAGCAAGAGTGGAAATAGGTCCTTCGAGAAGTCAAACTCAGTATTCGGGGGCACTTTATCGAAAATTTCAGGTTCCACCACATAGATGCCAGCGTTAATTAGGTTGCTAAACGCCTCGGTTGGTTTTGGTTTTTCTAAAAACCTGACGATCCGGTCACCGTCGTCTTTTACAACGATCCCGTATTGTGTTGTGTCCTCCGCAGTCGACAGGGCGATGCTTGCCACTCCCCCCTTCATTTTGTGGAATTTGACAAAATCCCGAAGGTTTATTTTTGTGAGCACGTCTGCAGACCCCACGATAAACGTATCGTCAATTTTTTTAGCCACTTTTTTAACTGCACCTGCCGTACCAAACGGAATGTTGTTGCCAGAGTATTCTACTTTGACGCCGTACTTGCTTCCGTCCCCAAAATAATCCGTTATCTTTTCAGCATAATAGTCTACAAGAATTGTGATTTTATCTACGGTAGCTTCGCGCAAGGTGTTGAATATATATTCGATAAGGGGTTTATTTAAGAAAGAAACCATGGGCTTGGGTCTGTTTGCGGTTAATGGTAATAGTCTTACCCCTTTTCCTGCAGCCATTAGGACGGCTTCCATAGATCACCAACTGCCCATCCCCCTATAAAAAAAATTGCTATGCTTATACAGTTTACGAAAAAATTGGAAAAACCAACTATTTTGCAAGCGTTGGCTATCCCAAGTAAACACCTATCTGCATTTTGTCTATCACGCCTATTTTGATTCAGTGGGCGTTAAAGCGTATTTTATGAAGCGCCCCGCCTGGTTTATAGCTATTTTGTTCTCTTTTGCTAGCCAGCCGATTGCCCCACAAACAGATTCTCTTGATAATTTTGTGCTTGCTTCCAAGTCTACGATTGTTTGTGCACCATTCTGGCGCAATGTGCGCCATACCTTGCCAGCGTTCTCGCCGATTTCGTTTACTGATTTCATTTTAGTCCTCCTTCAATTTTTTTTAAATTCTATATTTTCTCTTTTTCTATATATGTCTCATTTAATATAAATCTAACGCAACTTGATGCGATTGAATAATGACATATGTAGTATATAAAATGAAGACGCCTACGGCGCCTAGGATGGGTTAGCGCTATGGCGTCTTGTTTTGTTTTATTATAAAAGCTCGAACTCGATGCGTACGGTCGATTCTGTAACGTCGTCCATGACAATATCGCATCCCATTAGGCGATATACGTCTTCCCAACTGTAATGTTCTATATCTTCGCTTATATGCATCCCTCCTTTGTTTTTTCTTATACCCCTTTATGTTTGACCGTATTTAAATAGGTGAACTGGAGGGGTGCATGAAAGAAGATAACGATATCAATGTACCAGTATTGAAAATCATTAGTGAAAGTGCCATAGAGGGAATTATTGAAAGCAATTAAACGATTAGCTAAAGGAAAGACTATTTTTATACCATCTGCCATAACGCATTGGAAATGATGTTGGCAAAAATTAGAGACTACTTGGAACTGGGCAGGGCGCCCGGAGCGATGGCAACTGCCATGTTGCCGGTCGTCGGGGCATACACTTCTTCCAATACACCTACGCTGCTTGATGTCATAGCATTAATGATAATCGGTGCATTTGCACATTTTTCGATGGGATCGTTAAACGAAATAATGGACAGGAAAGTCGATGCAAACATCAAGGAGCTTTCTCATAAACCCCTTGTAAGCGGAAGGGTGGACACAACCTCTGCAAAATATTTTTCTATGGTTACTTGTATCGTTTCTGTCGCCGCAGTTTTGCTCCTCTTTAACAATAAATTTTCAACCTTGTTTATTATTATTGCAGGATGTTTCGCAGCTCTCTACAACATATGGGGAAAATACATCGCGATTGCTTACGACGTCACCTTGAGCCTTGGTTGTGCTTTCTTTGTATTCTTCGGGGCATCTTGTATCGGAACCATTACAATTCATACAATCTTCGTTTCCCTCATAGTGTTCATTACGGTATCGTCTGTCCAATGGTATGCCGGAATGAAGGATGTAGAAAACGATAGAAAATTTTCAATCCCGACCACAGCAGTAAGATGGGGGTACAAATATTCAAAAAGGTTAAACACCTCCGACTTAAACATACGCTACATTATACTGCTCAAACTCATTATGTTGGGCGTCCTATTGCTCTTGTATCCCCTGGGCATTGTCACATCAACATCTTACCCGGTGCTGGTCGTATTACTCGCCATACCATGTCAAGTGTTTTTGACGTATAAAACGCTCGGAAAACAAAATAGAGAAAGATTCCTAAGACTCAGCATGTATGACATAGCAACATCATGGCTGATCATATCCATAACGCTAGTAGAAAAGCTAGAAGTTTACACCGCGATTGTGTTTTTACTTCCGATAATATGGACACTTTTTATCAATTATTATCTCTACGATAGCGCGCTTCAACCAAGATTATAAAGTGGAAGAAAAACATTAAACAACAGAAATCATTAATTAATGTGTGCCATTTCATAAATATAGGAGAAAACCAAAAATGAAAGTAAAACTGATAAAATATACAAACGATCCGGAAAGAACCTGCGCCATGGCCGCGAAGTTATGCTACTCCAACTCAGACATAGAAGACATCTCCGGAAAAATGAGTAGCGACGACATAAAGAAGATAATCCGCCACATATTGTCAGTCAGGCATTATTCCGTCCTGGAGCATGCGAGCTTTACATTTGGAATAGAGGGCGTCTCGAGGGCGTTAACACATCAGCTGGTAAGGCACAGAATCGCGTCGTTCTCCCAACAAAGCCAGCGCTATGTGAATCTTGAAAAGCCCGATTACATTGTTCCAAAAACCGTCTCGAAAAACAAGCAAATAAACAAGAAGTTCGAAGAAACAATGGAATATTTGTGGGATACATACAAAGAGTTCGTAGATGCGGGAATACCAAAAGAAGATGCAAGATTTGTACTACCAAATGCCGCATCCAGCAAAATAATAGTAACCATGAACACGCGTTCGCTCTTCAATTTTTTCAATCTGAGGTGCTGCAACCGTGCCCAATGGGAGATTCGGGAAATGGCTAATTTGATGCTGAAAGAAGTCAAAAAAGTAGCACCGATAATTTTCGAGAATGCGGGCCCGCCTTGCAATACTGGTCCCTGCCCCGAGGGGGGAAAGTCGTGCGGGCGCTGGAAGAAAACGAGAAAAGAGAAAGAATAGAACATTACTGACTTTTTTTATTTACTCTTGACCCTCTTTTGAACTGCATCGCTTCTTAACTCTCGAAGCGCATCCGTTGCGATCCATCTTGCTGTTTTCGAATCTAGCCTTTCAATCCTGAGGGCGGCACCTATTGCCTTTTTATTCAGATTAACGCTGCGTTTTCCTATCTGCCGAAGCGACCAGTTGACGGCTTTTTTCACAAAGTTGCGCTCATCTGTTGATGAATCCATTATAGACTGCAGGAAATCTGCAAAAACTTCATCTTTCGCTCTCTTATCATGGACAGCGAGGGCGGATATAAGAGCAAAACCCGCTCTCTTTATAAATTCCTCATCCTGCGTTATCCACTTGCTTGCCTTTTGATATGCGAAACGTGTTTTGTCAAAGAGGTTGCTGCACACTTGGTCGCAGACGTCCCATGAATCAAAATCCGAAACCCAATTATCCATTTGCTTGCTGGTTACATTGCCAGGATCGTCGATATACGCCGCAAGAATCCGCGCTTCATGGATGCCGGTGTTCCATAATTCAACTGCAAGTTTGTGATTTTGGCCCTTTTCTTTTGCTATTTTTCGTAAAAAGGGAATCGAAATCCCATACGTGTTACGAGTGCTTATTCCGTATCTTGCCATGCCCTCCACGTTTTTGGGATTGTGCATCGACTTGATAGTATTTACTATCTCTTTGCAGTCAGAACTCATGTATATCATCACGTATTCTTCGTTCGTTACATTTTTCGAATTTATTACAGCATAATGTAAGTACTCTAAATTTTTTCTCTGCGAGCTTTCGATTTACGAACCGATATTATTGCTACTACGAGCCCCGCGATTAATGTCAGCAGTTCAAACCCGGGAATAAATCCAGTTCCGCCGCCACCATCTGTTTTCGCTTTAACGATTATGCTAACCCCTTTTGCGCTCAGCACGTCAAACATTCCGCTAAGTGTCGTTTCTATTGTATAATTCCCGATGTCGTTTAGTATGAGGTCAAAATAGGTCGTGCTGTTTCCGCCGCCGTTTGGAATTGAAACGTTCTTTACCATCCTGAATACTTCAGCGCCGTTAGAGTTTAACACTTTGAGTGTGACGTTTCCTTCCCAAACAAGAGTAAGCATATCGCTTCCGCGCTGCGATACGACTGTTACCCTGATTTTCTCGCCAGTAGTGTAAGAAGACTTATCTGTGACGAGAGAGCTTATTACCACAAAATCGAAATAACTTGGCTGGGAAATGGGAAGCACCGTAATGTTGATTGTCATAATATCCGATTCTGACTTGTTGTCGTTTACCTTTATAGATATAGTATAAGTGCCGCTGGTTGTGGGTGCTGTCCATACTACATTGGAATTATTTCCCGAGTTTGTGATGCCTGCTGTTTCATACATATAATTGAGGATGTCACCATCCTGATCAGACGCAGTTATGTTTATCGCGACCTGCTCGCCTGCATAAACTGTTGTCCGGTTTGCAGTGACGTTTGTAATTGTCGGAGAATGGTTTACAACTGCAATCGTATTATTCACATAAACTCTGATTTCATCGAAATATTCTTTGTGTTTTCCATACATTTTCAATGTGTGCCAGCCGTTTACCAATGCCGAAGTGTTTAATTCATTATAGAATATCTCATAATATACGTTGTTGTGAACAGTAATATTGCTCGTAGTGCCGTTATTCACGAAAGTTCCGTCTGCATAAAGCGATGTTGTTCCAGTGCAGTTGCACATCAAAACTTCGGTTTTAATCAACACAATTCCGCTTACCACTGAGTTGTTGGTTGGGGAGATTATTTTTGTATTATTCTGCGAAGAAATTGGTATTTCTGGTGGATTGAAAGAAGAATTCGCCCAAGGAATAAAATCAATATCGCCAGAAACGGTATCTCCTTTTCCAGATGGATTTCTTGTTTCATGATGTGGACCTGAAACATCACCCCACCAGTTATTGGTTGCAGTGTTGTTCGTGCTTTGTGATGTGGTTTCCGTAACGTACAACCCATACTGCTTATTTCCAAATATGTCATTAGATAAAATTATGTTGTTTGAACTAGAGATGATAAAGATGCCGTCATAGCCATTGTTCGCGATAACATTCGATATTATAGCATTGTTCGAACTGTATCCAATGTTGATGCCGTGTTGTAGATTTGTTACCGTATTGCGCATTATGTTATTGTTCGAACTGAAATTAAGGATGATTCCGCCCCATTGGCTGTCCGAGATGGTGTTGAACATTATACTGTTATTTGAACTGAAATCCAATCTAATTCCATGACCATCGCAATTAGTGATAATTGTAGATACTATAGAGACATTATTGCAATTATACAAAGAGATGCCGTAATAGAAATTGTCAATAGATATGTTGCTTATGTTTACGTGACTAGCACCAACAACGTGTATTCCCGATGGGGCATATTGTAGTGTGCCATTATACTGTATTATAACGCCGCGAACACTTTGGCCAACTAAATTGACGCTCTTATTTATGATAATCTGTTCGTTGTATGTGCCGTTATAAACAAATATTGTATCGCCTGGATTCGAGACGTTGATTGCATTTTGGATTGTTGTATAATTACCACTCCCGATGCCGCCGACGTATAATGTTGGGGGGGTGATTGCTATCGTTGTGAAGAATGGGGAAGTTGCCCAAGGGGCAAACGGGATGCCATCGGTAATGTTATCGCCTGTGCCGATTGGATTTGAATTGCTATTATGTGGACCGGTTATGTTGCCCCACCAGTTGTTGTAGGCGGTGTTTCCTGTACTGGAATACAAATACAATCCATATTGCTTGTTGTTGTATATATTATTTAGAGTTATGACGTTGTTTGATCCGTAATAGAGATAGATACCACA